>Ga0334882_1000039_pt1 | contig 232162 bp, 165 predicted proteins | sample GraSluR1_MG_5_FD_207226 | JGI IMG/M metagenome (GOLD analysis project Ga0334882, IMG submission 207226) | Sludge microbial communities from methane-producing bioreactor in Wageningen University, Netherlands - Granular Sludge_15_04-R1 | ecosystem: Engineered > Bioreactor > Anaerobic >...
TAATACCCTTTCAACAACAGTTTGGTCAAGGCAGTCAGGTACTGGTAGTTCAATTACTTCAACCGGCGGTCGTAGTGGTCCAAAATATGTAACAGCAAATGTAAATGCAAGCACAAGATTGTTGCAATCGCCTCAAGATGTAGTTGCAGCTAATGGTCCACAACCAAGCACTGCATATGTTGTTCAGTTTTATTATAAATCAAGTGCTGATTTTCTGGTGTTTCAGATAGGCGTTACTGTAAATGGCACTTCTAATCCAACATATTCTACTGGTGCAACACTCCCCTCAACAAGTGGAGTTTGGACAAAATATACTGGTACTGTTACTACACCTACCGCCACTTTAACTTCATGTGGAATTGGAATAATTAGAGGTGGTACTTCTGCTTCAGGAGGTCCTATTGATGTTGATGACTTTGTGATATATCCAGGTACAGAAGTTGACGAAACCCGACCCAACTCTCCAGGAACGGTAACCATTAGCAATGAGGCTAGCACATCACTCGATGTTAGCTGGGGTGCAGCCGATGGCGGTGTAGATGGTGGTGGCTATGTTGTTGTTCGTTTCGAATCCGATCCGGGTACTGGCAACAACCCCAACCAGAATGGTATCTATGCAGTGGGTAACACCATTCCTACAGGTGGAACCGTATGCTACATTGGTACAAATGCATCATTTACTGATATAGGCTTAACTGCCGAAACGGATTATTGGTATAAGGTTTATACCGTTGATAAGGCGTTTAACTATTCCGATGCAACAACAGGAACCGGTTCAACCATTGCTGGGGCTTCAACATATCAGGTTACCTTCAGCGTGATAGGGGGCAACGGAAACCTAACCGCTGAGGTTGATGGAGGTTCAGAAATTACCAGCGGAGATTTTGTTGATGCTGGTGAAGATGTTATTTTTACTGCTGAACCTGCTGTTGGATATCAGGTTAAGGAGTGGACGTTGAACACCAATTTGGTGGAAGGAAATACAACTGAAAATTACACAATTGTTGATCTTCAGGCAGCTTCGAATGTTACCGTTGAATTCGAGTTAATACCTCCCAAGTATCTGGTAACATTCACAATTGCAGATTCAGAAGGACCCATTGAGGGAGCTATTGTAACAGTTACTGGATTTGAGCCATTAACAGCAACCAATAGCAGTGGGCAAACAACAATTGAACTGGAAGACGGAACATATAGCTATTCAGTTTCAGCAAGTGGATACTTTGATTATTCAGACAGTTTTATAGTAGATGGCGAAGCACTTTCAATTCCTGTGCTCATAATAATTTCAGTAATTGAAGATTTTGATTATGTAGCGGGAACTTTGCTAACAGATGTTGGTTATTCTGCACACAGCGCAGGAGGAACAAATAGCATTACTGTTACCAATTCATCAATTTCATACTCAGGCTATACCTCTTCTGGTGTAGGCAACGAGGTGCTTATTTTTAATAATGGAGAGGACGTAAATAAGACTATCCCTGAGTTAACCTCTGGTGATATTTATGCTGCATTAATAGTTAATATTACTGATGCTAAAACTGCTGGCGATTACTTTTTCCATTTAGCGCCAAGTACAATAGGTAGTATTTTTAGAGGAAGGTTGTTTGCCAAAAAGGATGCAAACGACAAAGTTGCCTTTGGCATTACCCATACAGGAGGAACACCCGCTTATACAGATTTTAATTATGATTTGAATACATCCTACTTAATTGTTATGAAGTATTCAATAGTTGATGGTGCTAATAATGATGAGGTTGGAATATATATTAACCCTGATTTACAGGAAGCAGAACCAGTTACAGGCTGGTTGGTTAATACTGACGCTCCCTCTGACCCAGCCAATATCGGATCCTATGCTTTTAGACAGGGCAATGCTACCAATGCGCCTACAGTATTGGTGGATGGATTAAGAATATCAAAGGTTTGGGGAGAGGCCGTTAAGTACGATGCCACAAAGCTTGCACCGGTAGTTACCTTTGCACCAATTGATGAGGCTACAGACGTAGAAGTGGATATTATTCCTACCATTTCGTTTGATGTGGCAATTCGTAATATCGATAACTCAGAAATTACCAATGAGAATGTTGATAACCTGATTACCTTCAAGGATGCTGCTGAAAATAGCGTAACCTTTGATGCCACAATTAACGAGGCAAAAACATTGATTACTATAACTCTAGCATCAAATCTTGATTACGAAACTACTTACACCATTACGTTGGCACCTGTTGAAGGGGATAATAATGTTGCAACTGTTTCTCAATCAGTTTCTTTTACAACCAAGGATGCTCCTAAACCCATCACCTTCAACGTCGATATGGGCGATGCGGTGGCCAAAGGATTCTTTGAGCATGGCACCGATAACGTGGATGTGGCTGGTTCATTCAACAGCTGGGGTGATCCCGTTATGAACCTTACCCGTATTGCAGAAACCGATGTGTACACCTACACTACTGATGCCATTTTTGTTGTGGATCAGGAAATTGAATTCAAATTCCGCATCAATACCAAATGGGGCAATGCACAGCCCGCTAGTAATGTGGAGTACACAGTTATTGATGGGGAGAACATTTACGACTACCTATGGGCTACGCCTCAAATTGGCTGGGCAAACCTCCAGTGGCCTGAAAATGCTATTATTAATATTGGAAATGTATTTAATGCTTTCGCTCAGGTTTGGATTGATGGCGTAACCAATAGCGATACGGAGAATAATGCTATTTCTGCATGGATTGGAATTAAGAACACTAATTCTGATCCCTCTACATGGGGTGAAATCGATTGGTTCTCTGCCAATTTCAACGGTAGAGATGGAAACAACCATGAGTATATGCTTAATATGGTTGCACCCATTGATGAGCCTGGTACCTATTTCTACGCCAGCCGCTTCCAGTATGGTGATGATGAATTTGTTTATGGTGGCTACAGTGAATCCGGTGGAACCTTCTGGGATGGCACCGACAATGTTTCGGGTGAACTTTACGTTAATAATGACGACGCTTCCATTGATGTATTCACCCTTGGAGGCGAGGATGTAACGGCATTGGGTGGTCTATTGGTTGAAGATCCTGAACTTGACCCAGGGGCAACCCTATTTGTGGCAGACTTTACTGGATTCCAGGGAATTGTCATTGAACCCACCGATGAGAATGCAGAGGTTGTGATTACCCTTAATGGTGGTGTGGTTGATCCTCTGGACTATGAAACACAGACTCTAGAAGATGGAGACATAGTAGTTGCCACCGTTACCGCCGAGAATGAAGTAACCGTAAATTACTACAAGGTTACCCTAACCTCCGAGAATCGTACCCTTACGTTAACAGCTCCCACAGGAGGTGAAGTATACTATGTTGGAGACGATCTCATTATCACATGGACATCCGAAAACATTGATAACGTTAATATCTGGGTATACGATGATGAATTAGAAGCACTCTATCCCCTCAATGAAGAACCTGTTTTGGCATCTGAAGGTACATTTACCTTCTACTTAAACAATGGTGCAGGTGGTGCATACTTTGTCCGTGTAGCGGATGCCAATGATGCCTCATTCTACGACCAATCGGCTACCAAAATTACGCTGATAGACGAGGTAGTTCCTGCTATCGAAGAGCTTTATCCACCCCATTTGGCTGTTGACATTGACCTTAGCTTTACGCTCAGCATCACCTTCGATGAGCATATCCTTGTTGGAACAGGAGACCTAACCATATATGAGATGGATGGTGATGTGTTGGCAGCTACCTACACCCAGGGTGATGTAAGTTATAATGAAAAAACAGCCACTATCGAGGTTTCTGGTTTAAGCTACTCAACAGAATACTATGTAAATATTGATGAAGGGATGATCGAGGATCATTTTGGCAACGGCAATGTGGCCATTGACGATAACACTACATGGTCATTTACCACCGTTGCGGAGCCGGTAAGCGCAACGATTGATCCAATCTCCGCCGAGTTCGACCTATATAACCCTGACGCTATGGCAACGGTAATTACCTGGAATGATGCATCAAGTATTGAAAGCATTGATGTTGAGGGAACACCAATAGATGCTGGATTCTATACAGTTGAAATTAACGACCTTACCATTAATGATACCTACTTTGCCGATGCTGAGGTTAATGATGTTATTGTATTTACCATCAATTTCAACGTGGGTAATCCCGCAACCTTTACGGTTAACGTGGTGGATAATACTCCATTCTACACCGTTACCTTCACCGTAACCGATGGCACCGATCCAATAGTGGGAGCCATTGTAACCGTTGATGGATTCGACTCCTTAGATCCTACCGATGCACTAGGACAAACTACAATTGATCTACCCAACGATACTTATAATTTCACCGTTACCGCTGATGGTTTCGAGGAATATACCGATAACTTTACGGTTGCAGGTGATGATCTCCCTGTTTTAGTGGTGATGACAGAGGCTGCTTCTGAACCAGATATTATTGCAAGTTGGAACTTTGAGAATGAAGTTAAAAGGTCGCTTATCACTGATAATGCCACATTCTTATCGAATCCATATACCGCCGATGATGGAATTGCAGCAAATAAGGATATTGCTCCAATTACAATCCTTGGAAGTATTTATACTTCTTGGGTAAACGGAACAGGTGGTACAGGTACTTTTGCTGCAAATTCCAATACCTGGAATGGTGGAGCAAATATTAATCATTGGAAGGTAACAATTTCTACCATGGGGCATAAGGATATCAAACTAAGTTCAAAGCAAATGGGCTCTAATACTGGACCTAGAGATTTCCAATTAGAGTATAGCATCAATGGTGAAGATTGGAATATTGTTCCTGATGCCTCTATTACTGTATTAAACGATCTTTTTACATCAGGTGTCTTGGAGAACGTTACATTACCAGATGCATGTAATAACCAACCCTCCCTTTCTTTAAGATGGTTAGTTACTTCAGAAGTGGCAATTAACGGAGGTGCAGTAGCTTCAACTGGTTCTGATAGAATTGATGATATAATTATTACAGGGGTATTCGATGACACATACCCGCCTGTCCCCACCTTCTTCCCTGCAAATAGCACTGTTGATGTTCCAGTTGATGTTAACCCAACCATTACCTTCAACGAAGATATTTTCCTCTCACCCGGTGGTGCTCCAGTTGAAAATGCCGATCTTGGAGACCTTATCACTTTTGTTGATGGGGATGAACAGCCAGTGGAATTCGGACCAAATATAGTTGATAACGTAATTACCATTGTACCCATTGGCGGCCTTGCAAACAATACCCAATACACCATTACTATGGGAATTGTTGAGGATGCATCGGGTAATGCTATGGAAGGTATTGCTAGCACAACCTTTACAACCATTGCTGCCGATGCTCCGGTGCTAACCCTTACAAGCGAACACGATGGGTTAATATACTATGCTGGCGACGAGATTACCGTTACCTGGGAGTACGCTAACCTAAATATGATAAACGTTGAGGTATGGCATCCTTTCTTAGAATCATGGCAGATTGTAGAACCAAATATTAATGCAGAAGATTTATCCTTTTCCTTTAATATACCATCTATAACATTATACAGCAATCAGTATAGGATTCGTGTTCGCAATGCTCAGGGTGATGGAACTCCTGTAGATGAAAGCGGTAACTTCACTATTCGTGCCGTTGCCAATAATATTGCAACAATTAGAGGTTATGCTGATAATGCCGAGTTCCGATTTGATGGTACAGCTTTGGTTACGGCAACCGATGCTTACAATAACCGTAAGTTCATTGAGGATGAAACCGCTGCTATAATGATTTACGATCCTAACCCTGCTGTTATTACATCGCCATATGTGGTAGGTGATGAAATCACTAGTCTTATTGGCAAAAAGACAGTTTCAAACGATATGGTAAGATTGGTGCCTTTAGCAGACCCAGGCATTCCTTCAAGTACAGGCAATCCAGTTGTTTCAACAACTTTAGAGTTGGATGCCGTTACTACCGATGATCAGGCAAAACTGCTATCCTTTGAGGATATTTCAATTGTTGAAACAGGGACCTTTGCCAATGGAACAAACTATACCATAACTGATGGTACGAATAACCTTGTTTTACGTACCGATTTCTATAATGTGAACTACATTGGTCAGCCAATACCTACTGTAAACTTCAATATTACAGGTGTGTTACTTCAGTATAACACTACCCTTCAGCTGGTTCCACGCAACTTGGCCGACTTTGTCTTCTTCAGCAGCGATGCTTCTCTTGCAGTATTCACCCTTGGTGGTGAGGATGTGACGGAACTGGGCGGTTTGCTTGTTGTTGATCCCGAAAATGATCCGGGTGCAACCCTGTTTGTTGACGACTTTACCGGATTCCAGGGTATTGCCATTGAACCCACCGATGTGAATGCAACAGTATCGGTTACTCTAAATGGAGAACTGGTTGATCCTTTGGATTACGACACACAGGAACTTGCTCAGGATGATGTTATTGTTGCTACTGTTACAGCCGAGGATGAAGTAACCGTTAATTACTATAAGGTAACTCTTACCGCTGAAAACCGTGTACTCACATTAACGGCACCTGTTGGTGGCGAAACCTACGAAACGGGTGATGAGATGATCATTACATGGACATCAGAAAATGTTGCCTTTGTGAATATTTGGGCATATAATGAGGAATGGGAAGAGCTATATGCCATGAACGAGGAACCGATAGATGCATCCGAAGAATCCTTTACCTTCAACGTGTTTAACGGGGCATGGGGTACTTTCTACATACGTATTACCGATGCTAACGATCCATCATTCTATGATCAGTCAGCAGGTGAAATTACTCTAATAGACAATGTGGAACCCTCAATAGCTGAGCTGTTCCCCGAGAATAATGCCATCGATGTAATGACTAGTTTTACTCTAAGCATTGAGTTTGACGAGCATATACTTATTGGTACAGGGAACCTTACGATACACAAAACCGAAGATGATTTGGTTGTGGCAACCTATACTGAGGAGGATGTAACCTATTATGAAAAAACGGCTTCAGTTGAAGTGGCTGGTTTAAGCTACTCAACCGAATACTATGTAAATATCGACGAAGGTTTGATTGAGGACCATGCCGGTAATAGCTTTGCTGGTATTAGCGACAACAGCACATGGACATTTACCACCATGGACGAACCTGTTGCAGCAGAGCTGCTATTCTCTGAGTATAGCGAGGCAGCCTCAGGAAACAACAAGTACATAGAGATTTATAACGCTTCGGGTGCCGATGTTAACCTCGAGGGATACTTCGTTAGGTTGGCATCCAACGGTGGTGCTTGGGGCAATACTGCAACACTTAGCGGCACCCTTGTGGCTGGCGAAGTGTTTGTTATTGCCAATGCCAGTGCAACTCCAAACATACTCGATTTGGCTGATATGACCAGTGATGTTACCTTCTTCAATGGAAATGATGCCCTTGGGCTGTTCTTTGGTGAAATGCTCATCGATGTTATTGGAATACAGGGTCAAGACCCAGGTGCTGGTTGGGATGTAGCAGGTGTTACTGCCGCAACTAAAGATCACACATTGGTACGTAAGTTTGAGGTTACTCAGGGCAATACCAACTGGCCAGAATCGGCTGGTACCAATGCAGAGGATTCGGAATGGCTCGTCTTCGATTGGAGCAACTACGATTACCTTGGATGGCATGGACCGTTTTATAATGATGACGCTACACTTGCTGTATTCGAATTGGGCGGAGAAAGTGTACTTGGTCTCTATGGTATTATGGTAAACGATCCTGAAAACGACACAGGTGCTTCGCTTTTTGTTGACGACTTTTCTTCTTTCATTGGAATTGTCACTACTCCAAATGATGTAAATGCTACGGTAACCATTACAATTAATGGCATAGAAATTAGTGAGGACGATTACGCAACTCAGGAATTTGAACCTGGTGATATTGTGTTAGCTACTGTTGTGGCCGAGGATGGTGAAACAACCAAGTACTACTTGGTTACTCTTACAGATATTCAGATCATTAGCGCTACCCTTGATACTGAGGAAATTGAAATATACACGAACTGGCCAAACGATCCCATTGCCATTGAAATTACCTGGAATGATGCAGCTGAATTAGTTTCATTCCAACTCGAAGAGGATGGCATTTGGGTACCGCTTCCACCAATGGTTAACGAAGAGGTGTTCTGGGAGGTTATTGATGATGATGGAACAACCGCTACGCTTATGATCTATCCTGATAACTCACCCGCAAAAGGTGGCTTTGGCAAGGACGATGACTATTATACAGGTGAAACAGCCCTTACCAGAGCTGTATTTGATGTTGGTATTCCTTCCGAGATCGATGTGATCTTTAAGGTGAAAACCTTCTTGCTGACTTTTGATGTGAAGGATGAACAGGGTAACCCAGTAACCGGTGCAATTGTTACCGTTGAACCAGAAGTTGAAAGCGATGGAGGTGTCATTCAGCATAGCCAATTCGAATTTGAGGTTGGTGCAACTTCCACATATAGATACACTGTTGTTGCTACTGGATATGAAATCTTTGAAGGACTTACAGAAGCAATTATGGCAGATCAAACCATTGAGGTTGAACTGATATCCTCTGCTGCAATGGTAATTGCCCTTTGGGATTTTGAGGATGAGGTTAAGAGGACTGCTGTAACTGAAGGGGCAAATAATTTATCGTTGTACACTCCCGATCAGGGCGATGGAACAATCTCAATTGTTGGTGCTGTATTCACAGCATGGAATTTAGGTGCTCCAAGTGAGGGTTTTGCTGCTAATTCCAATGCATGGCAGGATGGAGTGGATACTAAGTTTTGGAAGGTTGAAGTTTCAACCGCTGGATACGAAACCATTAAGGTTAGCTCCAAGCAGAAGGGTAGCAATACCGGTCCACGCGACTTTAGCGTTCAGTATTCCCTTGACAATGAAAATTGGGTTGATGTGGTAGATGACCTTACCATTGCCAACGATAACTTTATTTCAGGTGTTGTTATGCAGGTTCAACTTCCCGAAGAGTGCGAGAATCAAGAAGTACTATATCTGAGATGGGTTGAAAGGACTACCATTTCTATTAATGGAGGTGAAGTTGCTTCTACTGGAACCAACAGGATCGACGATATTATAATTACAGGAGAGCCTGGTGCCAGTTTCCCACCAATAGCAACATTTAACCCAGCAAATGGTGCAGTGAATGTGCCTATTAACGTTAATCCAACAATTTCCTTCGATAAACCTATCCGCAATATCGACGATAGCGAGATTACCAATGATAACGCGGCTAATCTAATAGGATTTACCGATGGTGAAGACGCTGTTGCTTTAACAGCAACAATAAATGCTGGAAAAACATTAATAACCATCACACCAGATGAACTTCTCCTTAAGGGAATTACCTATACGTTAACACTAGCACCCGTTGAAGGCGAGAATGACAATGCCACCTTAGAGCAAAGTATATCATTTACTACAGTTCTACCTGGCAGTATTGCCACACTGGCAACCTTTACTCTGGGTGATGAGAATGCCCTAGATTTAGTTGGAGTAGTTGTGGATGATCCAGACGTTGATGAGGGAGCAATCCTATACGTTGATGACTTTACCAACTTCATTGGTATTGAAGTGGTCCCAACCGATGCAAACGCTAACGTTGCCATAACCATTAACGATGATCTTGTTGATGAAGTTGATTTCGATACTCAGACCTTTGCCGATGGTGATGTAGTGGTTGCAACCGTAGTTGCTGAGGATGGCGAAACAACCATGTACTATAAGGTTACAGTGGTTATCGACGATCGCGAGTTGGAACTTACCTATCCTACTGGTGGTGAAATCTTCTATGCTGGGGATGATATTACTATAACATGGACCTCAGCCAATATTGCCAACGTAAACCTTTGGGCATACGATGCAGAGGATGAATTACTCCATCTGCTTAACGAGGAGGGTCCAATTCCTGCTGCTAATGGTACCTATGACTTGACCATTGAAAATGGTGTTCAAGGTGATTTCTTCATCCGCATAACCGATGCCATTGATCCAACGTTCTATGATCAAACTGATTCAGAAGTAACAGTACTAGATGAGCTTATGCCGAGCATTGTAAGCACTTATCCTGCTCATCAAGCTACGAATGTATCCATCATCTTTACTCTAAGCATCGAATTCGATGAGGACGTAACTGACGGTTCAGGTAACTTCACTATAAACAAATTGAGTGATGATACTCCAGTGATTACTGTTACATCTGAGGATTTCAACATAGATTATGATATGGCAACTCTTCAGGTTGAGAACTTGGATTTCTCCACTGCATACTACATTGCTGCCGTTGAAGGTGTATTTGAAGATGCTTATGGAAACCTTTCGCCGGCTATAACCAAAACTGGTGATATTCAGTGGCATTTTACAACCATGGACGAACCTGATACCGATCTGTTCTTCAGTGAATACATTGAAGGGTCGAGCAATAACAAAGCCCTTGAGATCTACAACCCAACGGGTATGGTAGTCAACCTTGATAACTACCGTATTGCACAATCCAATAACGGTGGTGGTTGGGAGTATTACCATTATTTCCCCACAGGAGCAACAATCGCCGCGGGTGATGTTTGGGTTATGATTACCGATGCCGTTGATCCAAGTTTCTTCAGTTCAGCTGATGCTGATGAAGTACTGGCCTATCCAAGCGTTGTTCACTTTAATGGTAACGATGCCAGGGCACTAGAGAGAACCGCTAATGGTACCGATTACTACATGATTGATGTCTTCGGAGATCCCAATAGCGATGCCAATTTCAATGTGGCAGGAGTTACAGGAGCAGCTCTGGATCATACTCTAGTTCGTAAGAGTTCAGTTGCTTCAGGAAACACAGATTGGGCTTCATCAGCTGGCACCAATGCTGACGATAGCGAGTGGATAGTTTATCCTCAGAATACTTTCGAGTATCTAGGATGGCATTTCTACGGTCTTAACTTTGAGGCAGATATTCTTTCGTTTGCCACTGAGTATCAGATGGCACCTGCAGTTATCGATAACGAGAATGCAACGATAACACTTGAGGTTCTTTACGGTTCAGGCCTTGATGCCATTGTTCCTACATTTACTCTGTCTTCAGGTGCTACTGCATTTATTGATGGAGTTCAGCAAGTATCAGGAACAAGTGTGGTCGATTTCACCAACCCAGTTGTCTATACCATCATAGCTGAGGATGGCACTAGCCAAAGGGAATGGACTGTAACCATTACCGAAGCTGAAGTCAGCTCTGCTGCCGAAATCATAAACTTTATTGTTGATGGCCAAATGGGTAATGCGCTTATCGACTCTGAAAACGCCACCGTAACGGTACAAGTAACCGTTGGAGTTGATGTTACTAACCTGATTCCTCAAATTACCATCTCGCTTGGTGCTACTATTGATCCAGAAAGTGGTATTGCACAAGACTTTAGCGAACCGGTTGAGTACACTGTTACAGCGCAGGATGAGGTAACCCAAAAGGTTTGGACGGTTACTGTTATTGCAACTGAACTAACTACAATTTATGAAATTCAGTACACCGAGGAAGCAAGTGGTGATAGCCCATTTGCTGGACAGGTTGTTACAACTTCTGGGGTTGTTACTGCTTGGCACTATAATTATGAAGGTGGAGAGTTCCAGGGATTCTTTATTCAGGATGGTGTGGGAGCATGGAATGGCTTGTACGTTTACGATAAGCAATTAGCTTCTATTGCTCCTGCTATTGGCGATTCAATTATAATTACAGGTATGATTAAAGAATATTATGGAATTACTGAACTTACCTTTGATAATACTGCCGGGGTCCAGATTGATTTTGATATCGTATCTAGTGATAACGAACTACCTGCACCTTTCTTGGTTAGTACCATTGAGGCTAATGGTGAGCCATGGGAAAGCGTTCTTATTAAAGTAATGAATGCAAGATGTACCAATGATGATGCTGGTTACGGCATGATTGAGGTTGACGATGACTCAGGTCCTATTCTCGTAGATGATGATATTTATGCTGCTGAATTAACGCTAAACGAAAGATATGATATTGTTGGAATTGGTCACTACAGCTACTCTGAGTACAAAATTCTCCCACGTAGCGCTGACGATGTCAACCTTTCATCAAGTGTTATAATTACTTGGGGCGAAAACATTAACACATTCCCCAACCCATTCAGCCACACTATCTGGATTGACAATGCCCAGGAGGTAGTACGTGTTAATATCTTCAACCTAATTGGTCAGCAGGTAATGAGCATTACCACTAATGGAGAAGAAAGAGCATCCATCCAAACCGATAGTTTGCCTTATGGAGTTTACCTTGTAGCTATAATGAATGCCAACGGTGAAAGAACGGTAAGGAAAATGATTAAGAGCAAATACTAATAAATTTTATCGATAGAAAAGAGGCTGCCCTTACTAGGCAGCCTCTTTTTGTTTATATGAAATGAGTTTTAGAATAGAATTTTTGTTTAGCTCCTTTCCCCTCTTCTAATTTCAAAAAAAAGTATTGTCATGTCGAACCTGCCTTGTCAGGAAGGCGAAGTCAGACATCTTTACAATCTAGCTGTAAATAATCATCATTTATAATTTAAACTGTTTAATCTCGCATAAAAATCTATGTACGGAATCATTTGATAAATAGTATTTAATGCTTGCCTACAAAAAATAACTTTACTAACTTAGTTTTTAAAAATCCAGATAAGATGGCTGAAAATATCGCTTCACGACAAGTTCCTTTTTTTCGGCTATTGATCCCTTTTATTGCTGGAATTGTTATTAGTTTACACTTTACTTTACCATTCTCCCAGCTACAATTTTTATATGCATTGGTAATTCTCTTGGCATTATACTTATTTTCCATTCTATTTCCATCTGTTTGGCAATATAGATGGATACCTGGTGCAATTGTTTTGCTTTTTCTATTTTTCGCTGGTATTACCATAACTTCTAATTATAATGGTTTTAGTATTATTAAAGAGGGAGATAACAGGGAAATTATCATTCGGCTTCTTGAACCCACCGAAGGAAGAACTTCAAGTTACCGTGCTGTAGGGAAGGTAGAATGGCAACTTTCCGATGGCGCATGGTTGCCTGTAAATGAAAAGGTTATGTTATACTTTTCTGTAGCAGACTCCAGTGCTGCAGACCTTAAATATGGCTCAATACTTGCGGCAAAGGCAACTATTACTTCCATTCCGAACGCTCTTAATCCCTATCAGTTTGATTACAAAGAATTTTTAGCAAGAAAGCAGATTTATCAAACTGCATTTGTGCAGAGTGAGAATTGGATATTGACAGGTATTAAGGGGAATCCATTGCTTTCTTTTGCATTTTCTTTAAGGCAAAAACTATTTGACCTTTATTGCAGGGTAGGTATTGAAGGAGAAAGTTTAGCAGTGCTTTCAGCACTTACAATGGGTTATAAGAGTTTGCTCGATGAGGAAACAAAACGAATTTTTTCAACATCGGGAGCCATGCATATCCTAGCTGTTTCGGGATTACATGTAGGAATACTGTTCGCCACTATTTCAGCCTTTCTGTTTTTTTTGGGAAGAATACGAAGGGGAAAAATCATTAAGGCAGCCATACTTATTGGTTTTCTTTGGTTCTTTGCCATTTTTACCGGATTATCTCCTTCGGTGATAAGAGCTGCTCTCATGTTTTCGCTTGTGATAATTGGCACAGCATACACCAGAAAAACTAATATTTACAACACATTAAGCGCATCGGCATTTGTTATCCTTTCAGTAAATCCAATGCTAATCACTGAGGTTGGTTTTCTGTTATCCTACTTTGCAGTTCTATCTATTGTATTTTTTTATCCCCATATCTATGGAATGATCTACATTAAAAACCGCTGGATCGATAAGGCATGGGTACTGGTGGCAGTTTCTATTTCAGCGCAAATCGGTACATTTGCTATTGGTTTGTTTTATTTCCACCAATTTCCTAACTATTTTATATTCACAAATCTGTATGCAATACCTCTTGCCTTCTTAGTGCTCTATCTTTCAATTGGCCTAATTGTTTTTTCGCCAATTCCTATAATGGCAATGGCTATAGGGTGGCTATTGGATAAAACCCTATTACTATTGAATACCTTAATCAGATTTACCGATTCTTTACCTTTTTCTACAACCACAGGAGTATCTATTTCATCAACCCAAATGATTATTCTTTTTTCAGCAATTATTCTCTTCGCATTTTATTTGGAAGGTCGAAAGTATTTTGCTTTACTAGGCTCTTTAGCGTGTTTGTTGGCTTTTTTTGTTGAAGATGCATTCATCAGCTTGCAGTTGGATAGGCAACATGAAATGGTAATTTTTAACGTGAGGCAGAGTAGCGTAATAGGGTTTACTCAAGGTCGAGATTTTAATTTGGCAGTAAACGAATCAATTCAAAATCCATGGGAGTCCTATGCTTTTAATATCGATGGATACGTAAACAGAAAAAGATTACAGCCAAACAAGGAACTAATACTGTTAGATTCTCCAGGAATTAGCTCAATGCAGGTAAAAGGAATCAATACTGAAAGAAGCCATTTCGGTACTTGGATAACTTTTATGGGTTATACTATTTTCATTCCTCATGGAGATAAGCTTAGTGATATGGTGGCTCAAATCCCATTGAGTATAGATATTTTAATAATGGGAAACAGGTCACAGGTTGAGTTAGACAAATTATTTAAGATATTGAATCCAGCATTGGTTGTTGTTGATAGTTCAATTCCACGATGGAAATTGGACGATATAAAAACTTTTCTTTCACAGCAAGGAATTCAATATCATATTGTAGAACGTCAAGGAGCTTTTGTTTTAAAGGGTTCTGGGTAATTTTTTTTTTGGATCAATTAAAAAAAAGCAATTAAGGTTCTGTTTTTGACTTTTTTTTGAAAAAAACAATTTCTTTTGAGCTTACTTTGCATGATATTTTATTTTTGATTTAAGAGTAGATGAACATAATTATTGCTGGAGCCGGTGAGGTGGGTTCACATTTAGCCAAGATGCTCTCATACGAGTATCACGATATTGTTGTTATTGAGCCGGATACAGAAAAGCTAACTCAACTCTCATCGAGCATAGACGTTCTTGTTGTTGAAGGATCAGCTGCTTCAATAGCTGCCCTTAAGGAGGCTAAGGTGAATAAAGCAGATCTATTCGTAGCTGTTACCAGATCGGAAGAAACTAATATTATCAGCGCTACACTTGCAAAAAGGCTTGGTGCCAAAAGGGTTATTGCCCGAATTGATAATAACGAGTATCTTTTGCCTAACAATAAAGATATTTTTCTCAACCTGGGAATTGATTCATTGATCTACCCCGAGAAGCTTGCCGCAAAGGAGGTTATAGGACTTCTGGGCCAAACCAGTTCAACCGAATTTGTCGATTTTTCTGGGGGTAAACTTTCACTTGCCGTATTCAAACTCGAAGAGGATGCACCAGTAATAGATAAAACTCTCATACAAGCCACAAAGGATAATAAGAAGTTGGAGTTTAGGGCTGTTGCCATCACACGGGATGGTGAAACTATTATTCCCCGTGGGAACGATACATTTAAAGTAAATGATATCGTTTATGTTATCACCAACCAGAGTGGCATAAAAGACATGCTTAAGTATTCGGGGAAAACCAATATCGATGTGAATAACCTGATGATTTTAGGGGGTAGCCGAATTGGAATTCGGATTGCAACAGAGCTTGAAAAGGATATAAACGTTAAGCTTATTGATTACGATAAGGAGAAAAGCAGTCGTTTGGCAATCCAATTTAAAAACGCTCTGGTTATCCACGGAGATGGAAGAAACACCGATCTGCTCACCCAGGAAGGGCTTCCTTATATGGATGCATTTGTAGCAGTTACAGGTAATTCCGAAACAAATATTCTTGCCTGTATTGTGGCTAAGCGAATGGGTGTAGCCAAAACCATAGCAGAGGTCGAAAACCTTGACTATATCCAACTAGCAGAAGGCATGGGAATAGATACAGTGATAAACAAAAAACTAATTACAGCCAGTCGTATCTTTCGCTATACCATGAGCACTGAAGTGTCAAACATTAAATGCTTAACAGGTACAGATGCCGAGGTTATGGAGTTTATTGTCAAGCCAAACGCTGCAGTTACTAAGGGAAAGCTAAAAGACATTAACTTTCCAAAGGATGCCATCATTGGTGGCGTAGTTCGAGGCGAGTCAAGTTATATTACCAAAGGTGATTCCGAGATAAAAGCCTACGACAGGGTGGTTGTATTTGCATTGCCCTCTGCCATTAATAAAGTGGGAAAATTTTTCAATTAGATTTTATGGGTAGGTATAAAAAAAGTGGGTAAGCTACTTATATCGCACCGCTACAACCACCTACCCTTGCTACCTTCCGGTCCTGGGGGGATTCAGCGGGAGCTGGTCGTATAAGACTTACCCACCTGCAAAGATACTAACAAATTGACCTCTTTCAAAAATTTTATCGCTAATTTTACATTTTCTAATATCTTTGTTTCAAACTTTAAACTTTTAAAAAATGGAAGAGAAAAAGAATATCACCGTAAAAAGTGCAATGAATTATGGTTTAATCCTTGGCCTTGCACTAATTGTTTTCCACCTGATTCAGTACATTATGGATGTTTACAAACCTCCGTTTTGGGTGACACTTATTAACTACCTTATTATTATTGGTGTAATTGTTTATGGCACTGTAAAGTTTCGCGACGATGAGCTAGGAGGGAATATTTCCTACAGTAAAGCCTTAGGATTTGGCGTGCTCATATCACTTTTTTCAGCTATTATTTACGGTTTCTATTTTTATATACTAATTAGTTTTATTGATCCTTCCTACATGGATAGCATGTTTAGCATAATAGAGGAGACATATTTAGAAACGGGAATGAGTGAAGACCAGGTTGAGGCAGCAATGGGAATGGTTAAAAAGATGCAAAGCCCCCTTTTCATGCTTTTCTCATCAATATTTGGCTCTGTATTTATGGGGACAATCTTTGCCCTAATTACTTCAATTTTTATAAAAAAGGAAAAGCCGTTATTTGAAGAAACTAACCCATAGCGTTTTAGATAATAGTAAATGGATATATCTATAGTAGTTCCCCTTTATAATGAGGAAGAATCCCTGCCTCATCTTATCGATTGGATTAAACGAACAATGGATACTCATAGTTTTACCTATGAGGTTATCCTTGTTGATGATGGTAGCAACGATTCTAGCTGGAATTTGATAGGGGAACTTTCTAAAGAGTATTCATTTATTCGTGCCTACAAGTTCCGTAGGAACTATGGAAAATCTGCTGCGTTGCATGTTGGTTTTCAGGAAGCAAATGGCAATGTTGTAGTTACAATGGATGCCGATATGCAAGACAGCCCAGAGGAAATACCTGAACTTTACCGAATGATAATCGATGAAGGATATCATATAGTTTCAGGTTGGAAAAAGAAACGTTACGATCCCTTGTTCACTAAAAAAATTCCCAGTAAACTTTTCAATAGTACCGTTCGATGCATTAGCGGGATCAAGTTACATGATATGAACTGTGGACTGAAGGCTTATCGCAGCGAGGTGGTAAAAAGTATCGAGATATTTGGAGAAATGCATCGTTATATTCCAGTGCTTGCAAAGCAAGCAGGGTTCAATCGTATCGGCGAAAAGGTGGTGCAACATCAGGAACGAAAGTATGGTGTAACCAAGTTTGGATGGGAACGTTTCATCAATGGTTTTCTCGATCTGTTTACTGTAATCTTTGTATCCCGATTTGGGAAAAGACCCATGCACCTATTTGGCACACTGGGCACTCTCATGTTCTTAGCCGGAGGAGGAATAGCCATTTGGCTTGTGGCAAACAAGCTGTATGCTCAATTCAATATGTTGAAATACAGGGCTGTTACTGACCAACCTCTGTTCTATATCGCTCTGGTAATGGCTATAATTGGAGTTCAACTTTTTGTTGCAGGGTTTTTGGGAGAGTTGATATCCCGCAGCTCATCCGATCGAAATAATTATCTGATAGAGAAAAGGATAGATTAAAGGCTAGCTATTCACTCTCAATTACTATTCTCTATTTATCATCAGTTGATGGTTTTGCCCTCATTTTGAATATGGTAAAGAACCTAAATCAACTGATTATCTTTATTTAAAAAACTGTGGTGTTGTATAACAGAGAGCTATCATATCGCTTATTGCGTTAAAACATGTTCCTTTGCAATTCAATATTTTTAATTAAAACGGTGTAATTCTAACTATTATACTGAAAATGTTGAGATTATTTTTTATTTGAGAGGAGAGAAAGAAAAATGAGCGCTATTTTAAATCACCGTTCCATTAGAAAATACAAGAGTACTCCCATTGATGAGTCAACGCTAAATGATATACTGCTTGCAGGAATTAGGGCATCTACAACAGGCAACATGCAGGTTTACAGCATAATTATTACCACAGAGAAGGATATCAAGGAAAAACTTGCTCCATGTCATTTCAATCAGCCTATGGTTATGGAAGCTCCAGTTTTACTCACCTTTTGTGCTGATTTCAATCGTTTCAATAAATGGTGCGAGCTTAGGAAGGCCAAACCGGGGTACGACAACTTTTTATCATTCTTTACTGCTGCCATTGATGCATTGCTGGTTGCACAAAATGTATGCATTGCTGCCGAAGAGAAGGGGCTGGGAATTTGCTACTTAGGGACAACAACCTATACTGCCGATAAGATCATCGATGTGTTAAAAATCCCCAAAGGGGTTATTCCTGTTACCACCGTAGTGATTGGCTATCCCAATGAATCACCCGATTTAACAGATCGTCTTCCTTTGGCATCAATTATCCATCGCGAAATTTATCAGGATTATTCCGATGGGGATATTGACCAAATTTTTGCAGCAAAGGAAGCACTACCTTTAACTAAAAAATTGCTCGATGAGAACAAGAAGGAAACATTAGCACAGGTATTCACCGAAAATAGGTACACTAAAAAGGATAATGTTGCGTTTTCTAAAGTGTTGCTCAAGGTGCTTGCCGATCAGGGATTTATGAATAACGAGATTTGATTTTGTGGGAGTAAAAATCATTTTTTATGCATCTAGGGTAACATGATCTCTAGATGTTTTTTTATTAAAAAACTTGATCTCGAACCTGTTTAACAGTAAGCATGTTCAAAACATTAACTTCAGGGAACTCTAAAAACGATTAACCTTTAAAATCTAGTGCAGCGTTATTGCCATATCACTTTTTTTGTTTTGTTGTTTATTCCCCTTTCTGTTTTTTCACAGGGGGAAGGAGGTAGGATCTTATTTTCTGATAGCAGCACCGATTTAAAGTGTAAATTGTCAGATGGGGTAAAGGATTCCTTAGCCATACAGCATTATTTTCAACGGTGCATTTTTCAATTGCAGAGCAAAGGCTATCTTGAGGCAAGAATCGATTCCATTTCATATGAAAGTTTGCCAGTGATAGCATTTGGTTATAAAGGGAATCTATACCAGTGGGCTACTTTATCAGCTGATAGTATTTCTAAAGATTTACTTTCAAATTCCGGAATTAATCCAAAACGTATTACTGGTAAAACCCTAATTCCTAATCAACTATCCCTTTTTAGTGATAGAATTTTAGATCATCTTGATCGTAGCGGATACCCCTTTGCACAAGTGTCGTATGTTAACACAATAATCAAAAATGGATTACTATCAACTTGTGTGAGTATTGAAAAGGGACCATTAATCAGATTTGATACCTTATATGTAAAAGGTGATGCTAACATCTCTAATCGTTTCTTAAGGTCATATCTTGGGTTTGTTAAAGAAGAGCCCTATAGTGAAAAGAAAATAAAAAGCTATGATAAAAAACTTCAAACGTTGAGTTTTGCTTCGGTTATACGTCCTACTGAGGTTGAATTTATTCCTGGCAAAGCCAGGGTTTACACATACATTACCAACCAGAGATCAAGTAGATTTTCTGGTTTGGTTGGTTTGCAATCAGAAGGAGTTGATGGTTCAAAAATTAAATTAACAGGAGATTTAAATCTTATACTCACTAATACGTTTCGTAATGGCGAGAGGAATGCAATTAAATGGCAGGCTCCCGGCGAAGGAACGCAAAGATTAAATATTTCAACGCTTTGGCCATACCTATTTGGTTCAAATTTTGGCATAAATGCTAAGTTTTTACTGTACAGACGCGATACCACCTATATTAATACTAATCCTGAAGTGATGATTGACTTCTTCTTACCTAATGGGAATAGTTTGGGGTTAGGGTTTGAGTATCGAAGTTCATCAACACTTTCATCTGGCACTTCTTTAATTGGTGATTATAGTACAAGTTTGTATAGAATTTCATACACCTCAGGATTAACAAGTGATGATATCTTTCCGTCCAAATATTTTTGGACTAAAGCATCAGTAAGCATAGGAACAAGGACTGCTGATTCAAGCATTGATTCTAATAATGAGTCAAAACAATCAGTTGGAGAAGCGAATGGATCAGTTACATTTTACTATCCAATATTTGCGGATGCCATTGTTTTACATATGCATTCACAGACACAATTATTATTTCAAGTAATGAAATCAGACCCTCAGTTCAGGTTTTTGGAGAATGAACTATACAGGATAGGTGGCTATCAAGTGCTAAGAGGTTTTAATCAGGAATCTATCCTTACCAATGGCTATTTTGTTGCAGGTGCTGAACTACAATTTCGATTACAGAAAACATTGAATTTTATAGTTTTTTACGATAAAGGTCTTGTTTCCACATACTCTTTAAGCGGCAAAATTGTTTCTTATCCATATGGGTTTGGTCTTGGCTTTCAGCTGGCAACAGCAGCAGGTATTCTAAATCTAAACTATGCATTAGGCCAAGGATTTGGACAAAAAATCACTTTAAGTGATGCTAAGATTCATGTTGGTTTTATTGCCAATTTCTAGTTTGAATAGTAATGTTTACAAAAAACAGAAAAAAGCAAAATTGTAACACCCTGTTTGATAGGATTATATGTTGATTAATAATAAAATTTCATTTTTTTTTGGAAAAAATCCTGATTAGCTATAATTTTGCAGCTCACAAAAAAATCTAATAATGATTGTAATACCCATAAAAGAAGGCGAAAATATTGAAAGAGCCCTTAAAAGATTCAAGCGTAAGTTTGAAAAAACAGGCACTTTAAAAGAACTCCGTTATCGACAGGCTTTTATTAAGCCATCCATTGAAAGACGTGAGGAGATAAAGAAAGCCGTTTATATTCAGAAACTCCAGCAAACAGAGGAGTAGCATTTTTTTTGGATGCATCAGGCAAATTTGCCTGATTTTTTTTGGGTTTTAACCCATTATTGGTTATATTGCATCCATAGAATATGCTGACACAATTCCTTAAATATCTTCAGATCGAAAAGAATTATTCTGCCCACACCCTTCAGGCTTATGGAGATGATTTGCGGCAGTTTTTTTCTTATTGCAAAATTGAGCCCCAAACTCAAAATATTTCAAAGGTTACCCATAGAACAATAAGGGCATGGCTTTCACATCTTCTTGCAAATGGGATATCTCCACGTTCCGTAAATCGTAAGTTATCTTCTCTTAGAGGTTTTTATAGATATTTAAATAAAATACAAGCAATAGATATCAATCCACTGCAGAAGGTAGTACCACCCCGAATAAGCAGAAAATTACCCGTTTTTATAAAAACTTCCGAGGCAAATAAAATGCTTGATTCAAATCTATTTCCAGAAGGTTTCCATGGAATAAGAGATATGATAGTGGTTGCCCTTTTCTATTATACCGGAATTAGGGTATCAGAACTTGTAGGTTTAATGACCCGAAATGTTGATTTAGAATCATCTACTATAAAAGTAATGGGTAAAGGCTCAAAAGAGAGAATTATCCCAATGCATCCTGACTTAAAGGTTATGATAAAATCATACTTAATGGAAAAGAATAATTACTTTTCTATAAACCAAGAGCCACACCTTGTCGTTTCTAATACTGGAGGTAAACCTTATTCAGAAATGCTTTATAGGATAGTTAGGAAGTATTTATCCTTGGTTACTTCATTGGAAAAGAAAAGTCCGCATGTTTTAAGGCACTCTTTTGCAACCCATTTGTTGAATCAAGGAGCTGATATTAATGCCATTAAGGAGTTGCTCGGTCATGCTAACCTTTCTGCTACCCAAATCTATACCCATACAAGTGTACAAAAACTTATGGAAGCATACCAACAGGCACATCCACGTGCCTGAACCTAAATATAAACCAACATAAAGAGGAGGAACAAAACATGAACGTAAAAATTCAATCTATCAAGTTCGATGCTGATCAAAAACTTATTGATTTCATCAATAATAAGTTGACAAAGGTTCATCGTTTTTACGATGGAATTATTGGAGCAGAAGTATTTTTAAAGGTTGAGAATGTTCAGGAATTGAAGAATAAAACCGTTGAAGTGAAATTGTTAATCCCGGGTAATGATTTATTTGTTCAGAGGCAAGCCCGAAAATTCGAAGAGGGTATCGATGATTGTATAAATGTTCTGAAACGTCAGGTTAAAAAACATAAGGAAAAGCAAAGAGGCATCTAAAAAAACATATTCGTAAACTTTAATACAAGCATTAGCCCCCTTGGCCGAAAAAGACCAAGGGGGCTAAAATTTAATAATTTTTTTTTTTTATTTGGTGAGTAAATAAAATTTTAATACATTTGCCAACCGATTTTGGAAGGGTAAATGCACTTACAACTCGGATTTATAGTAAGTTGCCGATGTAGCTCAGTTGGCCAGAGCAGCTGATTTGTAATCAGCTGGTCGGGGGTTCGAATCCCTCCATCGGCTCAAAGTTCTTTTTGTGCTTTATAAATTGGGGAGATACCAAAGTGGCCAACTGGGGCAGACTGTAAATCTGCTGGCTTATGCCTTCGTAGGTTCGAATCCTGCTCTCCCCACTTGAGTTTTTGATTTTTTGCGGGAGTAGCTCAGTCGGTAGAGCATCAGCCTTCCAAGCTGAGGGTCGCGGGTTCGAGTCTCGTCTCCCGCTCTAAATTAAAAAAAGCCGATGTAGCTCAGGGGTAGAGCGCTTCCTTGGTAAGGAAGAGGTCATGGGTTCAATTCCCATCATTGGCTCAAATTTTCTCGATAATCACTTTAAATGGAATCTAATAATCTAAACAACTGGAGTTATGGCAAAAGAAAAATTTGATAGGTCGAAACCTCACGTTAACATCGGAACAATTGGTCACGTTGACCATGGTAAAACTACATTAACTGCCGCAATCACTAAGATTTTGGCTGAGAAAGGTCTTTCCGAATACCGTTCATTCGACTCTATCGACAACGCACCCGAAGAAAAAGAAAGGGGTATTACAATTAACACAGCACACGTTGAGTACCAAACCGCTAACCGTCACTACGCTCACGTTGACTGTCCAGGTCACGCTGACTATGTGAAGAACATGGTAACTGGTGCGGCTCAGATGGACGGTGCTATCATCGTAGTTGCTGCTACCGATGGTCCAATGCCTCAAACCCGCGAGCACATCCTTCTTGCACGTCAGGTAAACGTACCTAAACTTGTTGTTTTCCTTAACAAGTGCGATATGGTTGACGATGAAGAAATGCTTGAACTTGTTGAAATGGAAGTACGTGAATTATTGAGTTTTTACCAATTCGATGGAGACAATGCACCCGTTATCCGTGGATCTGCTTTAGGTGCACTAGAGGGAGAAACACAATGGGTTGATAAGGTAATGGAATTGATGGATGCTGTTGATACCTATATTCCAATTCCTCCTCGAGATAACGAGAAACCTTTCCTACTTCCAGTTGAGGATATTTTCTCTATTACTGGTCGTGGTACTGTTGCTACTGGCCGTATTGAAACAGGTGTTGTTAATACTGGCGATGAGCTTGAGATCGTTGGACTTGGTGCCGAAAAACGTAAAACCGTTTGTACTGGAGTTGAGATGTTCCGCAAAATTCTTGACCGTGGTGAAGCTGGTGATAACGTAGGTCTTCTACTACGTGGTGTTGACAAGAAGGAAATTAAGCGTGGACAGGTTCTTGCTAAGCCAGGTTCAATTAAGCCTCATACAACTTTTAAAGCAGAAGTTTACGTACTGAAGAAAGAAGAAGGTGGTCGTCATACACCTTTCCATAACAATTATCGTCCTCAATTCTACTTACGTACTCTTGATGTTACCGGAGAGATTCAGTTACCTGAAGGAGTTGAAATGGTAATGCCTGGTGATAACGTAACCATTACGGTTAAACTTATTTACCCAGTCGCTATCAATCAAGGATTACGTTTTGCTATCCGCGAAGGTGGAAGAACAGTAGGTGCTGGACAGGTTATTGAAATTGTTGACTAAACATTAATACCTTATGAGGGTTTATTGGTTTCAAATGTACCTTAAACCCTTAAATTACGGGTGTAGCTCAGTTGGTAGAGCACTGGTCTCCAAAACCAGGTGTCGGGCGTTCGAGTCGCTCCTCCCGTGCAACTTAGTGAATTATTATGAGAATTAAAACATACCTTCAGGAAGTTTACACCGAGCTAGTCCACAAAGTATCGTGGCCAACGTGGAAAGATCTTCAATCCAGTGCATTAATTGTTATGATTGCTTCCCTATTGATCGCACTGGTCATATTCTTTATGGATATAACCTTTGAGAATGTGATGGAATTCGTTTACAAATTACTGTACTAAAGTCTGAAACAAAAATCGATGGAAGAAAACGTTAAACGGTGGTATGTGTTACGCGCCATTGGTGGGAAGGAAAAAAAGGTTAAGGAATACATCGAAAATGAAATCAAACGCCTTAAAATTAGCGACATGATTTCACAGGTGCTAATCCCTACCGAAAAAGTTTACCAGATTCGTAGTGGTAAAAAGGTGAGCAAAGAGCGTATTTTCTACCCCGGTTATGTTCTAGTTGAAGCAGTATTGGTAGGTGAAATTCCCCATATTCTGAAGGATATTCCTAATGTGATTGGATTTTTGGGTGATCCAAAAACAGGCGAGCCAATCCCATTGCGCCAATCCGAAGTGAATCGAATCCTTGGCAGGGTTGATGAACTGGCGAGTAGCGATGAGGAATTAAACGTTCCATATTTCGTCGGCGAAACGGTTAAGGTTATCGATGGTCCTTTTAACTCATTTTCCGGAGTAATCGAAGAGGTGAACGAAGAGAAGAAAAAGCTGAAGGTAATGGTCAAAATTTTTGGCCGAAAAACCCCGTTGGAGCTCAGCTTTATGCAAGTTGAAAAAGAGTAATAACAGTTAAGAGCTAAAGCATTATGGCTAAAGAAGTTGCTGGATTAATTAAGTTACAGATCAAAGGAGGTGCAGCTAATCCTTCACCCCCTGTAGGTCCTGCTCTCGGCTCGAAAGGGGTTAATATTATGGAGTTCTGCAAGCAGTTTAATAGCAGAACCCAAAGTCAGGCAGGGAAAGTGCTTCCCGTAATCATTACAGTGTATTCCGATAAGTCTTTTGACTTCATCGTGAAAACCCCACCTGTGGCCGTTCAACTTCTCGAAGTTTCGAAGTTGAAGAGTGGATCACCAGAGCCAAACCGAAACAAAGTTGCTTCGGTTACCTGGGAGCAGGTAAAAGGGATTGCACAGGATAAAATGCCCGACCTGAATTGTTTTACCTTGGAGTCAGCCATGAAAATGGTGGCTGGAACTGCCCGTAGTATGGGCATTAAGGTTACAGGAGAATTTCCGGGTAAATAACTTTTAACCTCTTATAGCGAGATGACAAAATTGACCAAGAATCAAAAACTTGCGTTATCGAAAATTGAACCTGGTAAGCAGTATAGGCTAGTGGACGCTGCCCGATTGTTGAAGGAGATTACTTACACTAAATTTGATGCATCGGTGGATATTGATGTTCGCCTAGGCGTTGACCCCAGAAAGGCCAACCAAATGGTGCGTGGTGTGTTAACTCTCCCTCATGGAACGGGTAAGTCAGTTCGCGTGCTAGTACTATGTACCCCCGATAAGGAAGATGCTGCTCGCGCAGCGGGTGCCGACCATGTTGGTCTTGATGACTATATCGAAAAGATTAAGGGTGGATGGACCGACGTGGACGTAATCATTACCATGCCAAGCGTGATGGCTAAGGTAGGTGCCCTCGGGCGCATCCTTGGACCTCGCGGATTAATGCCTAACCCCAAAAGTGGTACCGTAACAATGGATGTGGATAAAGCCGTGAATGAGGTAAAGGCTGGTAAAATCGACTTCAAAGTTGATAAGTTTGGTATTGTGCATGCTTCCATCGGAAAGGTTTCCTTCGAACCGGAGAAAATAGTGGAGAATGCCCAGGAGTTTGTTCAAACTATTGTTAAACTTAAACCAACTGCTGCTAAGGGTACATACATCAAAAGTATATACCTGTCAAGCACAATGAGTTTAGGCCTGGCTATTGATCCAAAAACAGTATCCGAATCGATTAATTAACGCAATAGAGACCCAATTATCATGAGAAGGGAAGACAAAAACGCATTGATTGATAAGCTTACAGAGCAAATCAACGAATATCCCCACTTCTACCTAACCGATACTTCGGAGCTTAATGCGGCCGATACAGGTTTACTGAGACGTAAATGTTTCGACAAACAAATCAAATTGGTAGTTGTGAAGAACACCCTTCTAAAGAAAGCATTAGAAAGGTGTGAAAAGGCAGATTTTTCGCCTCTCTTCGATGCGCTTAAAGGATCAACCTCGGTAATGTTTACCGATACAGGTAATGTTCCTGCTAAGCTTATCAAAGATTTCAGAAAGGCGAAAGAAAAGCCCCTATTGAAGGCTGCTTTTGTAGAAGAATCTTTTTACATGGGCGACAATCAGCTCGAAATGTTAGTTAACTTGAAGAGCAAGAATGAGCTTATTGCCGATGTGATTGCATTGCTGCAATCGCCTGTTAAGAAGGTTATTAGTCAGTTACAAACAGCACCTAATACTCTAGCTGGTGTGGTTAAAACCCTCAGCGAACGTGAAGGATAATAATTATTTTTTTCGAATTAATTTTTTTTAAACCTTAAGTAAAAATGGCAGATCTTAAAAAGTTTGCAGAAGAACTTGTTAACCTCACCGTTAAAGAAGTTAACGAACTTGCGCAGATCCTAAAGGATGAGTATGGTATTGAACCTGCAGCAGCTGCAGTAGCTGTAGCGGCTCCCGCTGCTGGTGGTGAAAGTGCAGTAGCTGAAGAGAAGAATACTTTTGATATTATTCTCAAGTCAGCTGGCGGCACAAAATTACAAGTTGTAAAACTTGTGAAGGAACTTACAGGACTTGGCCTTAAAGAGGCAAAAGAACTAGTTGATGCTGCACCTAAAGCGGTTAAAGAAGGAGCTTCCAAAGAAGAAGCAGAATCGATTAAAACGCAACTTGAAGAGGTAGGAGCAGAAGTTGAACTTAAATAAAGAAAACCTGATGCATTAGGTATTAGAGGTTTAGAGTCTAATGAATAGACTCTAAGCCTTTTTATTGTTATTATTAACGGTTCAGCAAATCCAATCCCAATGTCCTCAGAAATAAAAACAAGGAGAATAGATTTCTCCAAAACAAAAAATCAATTTGAGTATCCAGATTTTCTAGATATTCAATTAAAATCATTCAGTGAATTCTTTAATTTTGGATCTTCCAGTGAAGATCGAAAAAAAGAAGGACTGTACAAGGTTTTTGCGGAAAACTTTCCCATTACCGACACCCGGAACAACTTTGTTCTGGAATTTATTGATTATTATATTGACCCCCCACGATACTCAATAGAGGAGTGCATTGAGCGGGGTTTAACTTTTTCGGTACCTCTTAAAGCAAAGTTAAAACTTTATTGCACTGACCCAGAGCATGAAGATTTTGACACCGTAGTACAGGATGTTTATCTAGGAACTATACCCTATATGACTCCCCGCGGTACTTTTGTGATAAATGGTGCTGAAAGGGTTGTCGTTTCGCAATTGCATAGATCCCCAGGAGTTTTCTTTGGGCAAAGCATCCATGCAAACGGTACCAAGTTGTATTCAGCAAGAATTATCCCTTTTAAGGGTTCTTGGATTGAGTTTGCAACAGATATCAACAACGTGATGTATGCGTACATCGATCGTAAGAAAAAACTTCCCGTATCTACACTGCTTCGAGCAATTGGCTATGAAAGCGATAAGGATATTCTTGAAATTTTTGGTTTAGCCGATGAGATTAAGGTTTCGAAGGCAAATCTTAAAAAGTTTGTTGGAAGAAGACTTGCAGCTCGCGTACTCAAATCGTGGGTTGAAGATTTTGTTGATGAGGATACTGGCGAAGTGGTGTCCATTGAACGAAATGAGATCATTCTTGATCGCGAAACAGTAATTGAGAACGAACATGTTGACGAGATCGTAGATTCTGGTGCTAAAACTATTCTTCTGCATAAGGAGAATCAGAGCATATCCGATTTTGCCATAATATATAACACCCTACAAAAGGATCCAACTAACTCGGAGAAGGAAGCCGTTGTCCATATTTACAGACAACTTCGAAATTCCGAACCCCCCGATGAAGCTACAGCCCGTGATGTAATTGATAAACTATTCTTTTCAGATAAACGTTACGATTTGGGTGAAGTTGGTCGTTATAGAATTAATAAAAAACTTGGTCTAAACACCAGCTCTGAGGTTAAGGTTCTGACAAGAGAAGATATCATTGAAATTATTAAGTACCTCATCGAATTGATCAATTCAAAAGCTGATGTTGATGATATTGACCACCTTAGCAATAGAAGGGTAAGAACAGTTGGTGAGCAATTGGCTAACCAATTTAGTGTTGGCTTGGCACGTATGGCTCGAACAATAAGAGAAAGAATGAACGTAAGAGATAATGAGGTTTTTACTCCCATTGACCTAATCAATGCAAAAACATTATCATCTGTTATAAATTCATTCTTTGGAACGAACCAACTTTCACAGTTCATGGATCAAACCAATCCTTTAGCAGAAATGACTCACAAGCGTCGTTTATCTGCTTTAGGCCCAGGTGGTTTGTCGCGTGAGAGGGCAGGTTTTGAAGTTCGAGATGTGCATTATACCCATTATGGAAGGTTGTGCCCGATTGAAACACCTGAAGGTCCAAACATTGGATTAATCTCTTCTCTCTGTATTTATGCAAAGATCAATGATTTAGGCTTTATTGAAACTCCGTACCGCAAAGTACAAGAAACAAAGGTTGACCTAACCAACGATGGGGTTTTGTACATGAGTGCAGAGGAGGAGGAATTCAAGATGATTGCTCAGGCTAATGCACCCCTTAACGATGATGGAACCTTTAAAAATCTAAGAGTTAAATCGAGATACGAAGCAGATTATCCTTTCTGCGAGAAGGAAAAGGTTGACATGATGGATGTTGCACCAAATCAAATTGCCTCCATTGCTGCATCATTAATTCCATTCTTAGAGCATGATGATGCCAACAGGGCATTGATGGGATCGAATATGATGCGTCAAGCTGTTCCAATAATGGATCCTGAAGTACCCATTGTTGGAACTGGACTTGAAGGTTTTGTTGTTCGTGACAGCCGAATTCAAATTGTTGCTGAGGAAGATGGTATAATCGAATATGTTGATTCAGATGAAATAGTGGTTAAGTATTACTATGACGATGAGCAACAATTTGTTCGCTTTGATCCAGATACAAAACGGTATAAGCTTCCCAAATTCAAAAAGACAAACCAGAATACTTCTATTACCCTACGCCCAATAGTTGAGAAAAAACAGGAGGTTAAGAAAGGACAGATTCTTACTGAGGGCTATGCAACACGTAATGGCGAACTTGCTCTTGGACGAAACCTTAAAGTGGCATTCATGCCATGGAAAGGGTATAATTTTGAGGATGCAATTGTTGTCAGCGAGAAACTTGTCAAAGAGGATGTTTTTACATCAATTCATGTTGATGAGTTTATCCTTGAAGTTAGAGATACCAAGCGCGGGATTGAAGAGCTTACTGCCGATATTCCTAACGTGAGCGAAGAGGCAACTAAGGATTTGGATGAGCATGGGATGATTCGGATTGGAGCAAATGTAGTTCCAGGCGATATTCTTATTGGAAAGATCACTCCAAAAGGTGAATCCGATCCAACTCCAGAAGAGAAACTGCTTAGAGCAATTTTTGGAGATAAAGCAGGCGATGTAAAGGATGCTTCCCTAAAAGCACCCCCTTCGTTGTATGGTGTAGTTATTGATAAAAAACTCTTCACACGATCAGCAAAAGAGGTTAAGAAAGGTAAGAATGTTGAGAAAAATTTGGTTACTAAAATCGATGAGGAGTTTAATAGAAAATCTAATGATCTTAAGGATCGACTAATCGATAAACTTTTCAATCTTGTCAACGGAAAAACATCTCAAGGTGTTGTCGATCTGTTTGGACAGGTTATTATACCTAGAGGTGTTAAGTTCACTCAAACAATGCTTAAGGAGATTGATTACCTGAACATTAATCCAAGCAAATGGACCACAGACAAGAAAAAGAATGATATAGTTAAGACTATAATTCATAATTATATTCTTCTTTATAAGGATTATGATGCCGATCACAAGCGGAAGAAGTTTAATGCAACCGTTGGTGATGAAATGCCTGCAGGAATAGTACAACTTGCCAAAGTTTACGTTGCGAAAAAGCGTAAAATAAAAGTTGGAGATAAAATGGCAGGTAGGCATGGAAATAAGGGCATTGTGGCAAAAATAGTTCGTGAGGAGGATATGCCATTCCTTGAGGATGGAACCCCTGTAGATATTGTGCTAAATCCCTTAGGTGTACCATCACGTATGAACTTGGGGCAAATCTACGAAACTGTCCTTGGATGGGCAGGAAAGAATTTAGGATTAACTTTCAGCACCCCAATTTTTGATGGTGCCAAGATTGACGAAATCAATAATTATACCGACAAAGCAGGAGTTCCACGTTTTGGTAAAACTTACCTCTATGATGGAGGAACAGGTGTAAGGTTCGATCAACAGGCAACGGTTGGAGTAATTTATATGCTTAAGCTTGGGCACATGGTTGACGATAAAATGCATGCCCGTTCTATAGGTCCTTATTCACTTATTACTCAGCAACCTCTTGGTGGTAAAGCTCAATTTGGGGGACAGCGATTTGGAGAGATGGAAGTTTGGGCACTTGAAGCTTTTGGAGCATCTCATACACTTCAGGAAATACTCACCATCAAATCTGATGATGTTGTTGGACGAGCTAAAGCATACGAGTCAATAGTGAAAGGTGAACCAATGCCACAACCTGGCATACCTGAATCTCTAAACGTATTGCTGCACGAACTACGTGGTTTAGGTTTAAGTGTAAACCTCGACTAGTTTACGATTATTTTTTTGGCACTGGGTTTTACCCAATACATTTATTTAGAATTAACATTTTAACTATCAGAATATGTCGTTCAGAAGGGACACCAAGGTCAAGAGTAACTTCACAAAGATCACTATAGGTCTTTCCTCTCCGGAGGAAGTGCTAGAACGTTCCAGCGGTGAAGTGCTTAAACCAGAAACTATTAACTACAGAACCTATAAACCTGAGCGCGACGGTTTATTTTGTGAAAGAATATTCGGACCAGTAAAGGACTACGAATGCCACTGTGGAAAATACAAGAGAATACGTTACAAGGGCATAGTGTGTGATAGATGTGGTGTTGAAGTAACCGAAAAGAAAGTTCGTCGCGAGCGCATGGGGCATATAAACCTTGTGGTACCAGTAGCTCATATCTGGTACTTCCGGTCGCTCCCCAATAAAATAGGTTATCTTCTTGGATTGCCTTCAAAAAAACTTGATTCCATAATATACTATGAACGCTATGTGGTTATCAACCCTGGCGTAAAGAGTGTCGATGGAATTAATTACCTGGATTTTTTAACAGAGGAAGAGTATCTTGATATTCTCGAGAGCCTTCCGAAAGAAAACCAGCATCTTGACGATGATGATCCCAATAAGTTCATCGCCGGAATGGGTGCAGAGGCTATTCATACACTGCTATCAAGACTAAAGCTTGATGAATTAAGCTACGATCTCCGTCATAAAGCAAGCAACGAAACATCACAGCAGCGAAAAAATGAGGCTTTAAAACGCTTACAGGTCGTTGAGGCTTTCCGCGAATCGAAGGATATTAATAACCCTGAATGGATGATCTTAAAGGTGATCCCAGTTATTCCACCTGAACTTAGACCCTTAGTACCTCTCGATGGTGGTCGTTTTGCAACCTCCGATTTAAATGATCTTTACCGTAGAGTAATAATCAGAAATAACCGTTTAAAAAGGCTGATCGAGATTAAGGCACCGGAAGTAATTCTTCGCAATGAGAAGAGGATGCTCCAGGAATCAGTTGACTCACTTTTCGACAACTCACGTAAAAGTAATGCTGTAAAAACTGATGCCAATAGACCACTCAAATCTTTAAGTGACAGCTTAAAGGGTAAACAAGGCCGTTTCCGTCAGAACCTATTAGGTAAACGTGTTGACTATTCTGCACGATCGGTTATTGTTGTGGGTCCAGAACTTAAAATGCACGAGTGTGGATTGCCGAAGGATATGGCTGCAGAACTTTACAAACCTTTTATTATTCGCAAGCTCATTGAAAGGGGAATTGTAAAGACAGTAAAATCAGCTAAAAAGATTGTTGACAGGAAGGACCCTGTAGTATGGGATATCCTTGAGAATGTTTTAAAGGGACATCCAGTACTTCTAAACCGAGCCCCAACACTACATAGACTAGGTATTCAAGCATTCCAGCCAAAGTTAATAGAGGGAAAGGCTATTCAGCTTCATCCATTGTCCTGTACTGCATTTAACGCAGACTTCGATGGAGACCAAATGGCAGTTCACCTACCTCTTGGCAATGAGGCAATCCTCGAAGCACAAATGCTTATGTTGGGATCTCATAATATTCTGAACCCTGCAAACGGTGCACCTATTACTGTTCCTTCACAGGACATGGTTTTAGGATTGTATTACATAACAAAACATAGAAAAGGAGCGAAAGGAGAAGGTTTACGTTTCTATTCATTCGAAGAAGCAATTATTGCATACAACGAGGGTATTGCAGATCTTCATAGCATTGTTAAAGTTAATCTTTCCAATGAAAAAGAAGATGGAATAGTTACCAATGAGTTAATTGAAACAACTATTGGAAGGATTATTTTCAATCAATATGTTCCTAAGGAGATGGGCTTCATTAATGAAATACTTACAAAAAAATCTCTCAGGGACATAATTGGTAAAGTGTTAAAAACTTCGGGAATAGCAAGAACAGCACAATTCCTCGATGATATCAAGGATTTAGGATATTTCATGGCATTCAAAGGAGGTCTTTCATTTAATCTTGATGATGTAATGATTCCTGTTGAAAAGGAAGCACTTGTTGAAGAGGGCTATGAGCAGGTAGAAGAGGTAATTGGCAACTATAACATTGGTCTTATCACCAATAACGAACGATACAATGCTATCATTGATATTTGGACACATACCAATGCTAAGCTTACTCTTACATTGCTTAAGAAACTTTCTGAAGATAATCAGGGTTTCAACTCTGTTTATATGATGCTTGACTCTGGCGCCAGGGGTTCTAAAGAGCAGATTCGTCAGCTTTGTGGAATGCGTGGTCTAATGGCAAAACCACAAAAATCGGGAGCTACAGGTAGCGAGATCATTGAAAACCCAATTCTTTCAAACTTCAAAGAAGGACTTTCGGTACTCGAATACTTTATTTCAACTCACGGTGCTCGTAAAGGTCTAGCCGATACAGCTCTCAAAACAGCTGATGCAGGTTACTTAACTCGTCGTTTAGTTGATGTATCACAAGATGTTATAATAACAGAGAACGATTGTGGAACACTACGTGGATTGGTAGCAACAGCCATAAAAAAGAATGAGGAAGTTGTTGAAACCCTTTACGAGAGAATTTTAGGTCGCACAACCGTTCATAATGTTTACCATCCGCTTACAGGTGAATTGATAATTGCAGCTGGCGAAGAGCTTACTGAGGATATTTGCCAAAAAATTACTGAATCACCTATTGAGCAGATCGAAATACGTTCGGTACTTACCTGTGAGTCGAAGAAGGGTGTATGTACTAAATGTTATGGTCGTAACCTAGCTACTGGTAGAATGGTTCAGAATGGTGAAGCAGTAGGAGTTATTGCTGCTCAGTCCATTGGGGAACCTGGAACTCAGCTAACCCTTCGTACTTTTCACGTTGGTGGTACCGCATCGAACATCATCGCTGACTCAAAGATCATTTCAAAATTCGATGGTAGAGTTGATATAGAAGAACTTAAGTACATTGAGAAGAAAGATGATCTTGGAAATAACTACTACATTGTTGTTGGTCGATTAGCCGAAATGAGAATTATTGATAAGAATACAGGAATTACCTTATCGACCCATACAATTCCCTACGGTTCAAAGTTGTACATTAAGAATGGAGACGATGTAACCAAAGGCCTTTTGGTATGTGAATGGGATCCATGGAATGCTGTTATTATATCTGAGTCTGATGGAAAAATTGCCTTTGATTCTGTGATCAAAGAGGTAACATACAGGGACGAGTCCGATGAGCAAACTGGTTATCGCGAAAAGGTAATTATTGAGTCGAGAGATAGGACCAAGAACCCGATCATTAAGATCATGAATGGTAAGGAGGTTATCAAATCGTATAACCTTCCTGTATCATCCCATATTGTTGTGGAAGAAGGAAAAGAAATAAACGCAGGAGATATACTTGTTAAAATTCCACGAGCCATTGGAAAATCAGGTGATATCACAGGAGGTCTTCCAAGGGTAACCGAATTATTTGAGGCACGAAACCCATCTAACCCCGCTGTAGTATCTGAAATTGATGGTGAAGTATCATTTGGTAAGGTGAAAAGAGGTAATCGTGAGATCATGATTACATCAAAAACTGGTGAAGTGAAGAAGTATCTGGTACCCCTTTCAAAGCAGATCCTAGTTCAGGAAAACGACTTTGTTAGAGCAGGGATACCATTATCTGATGGAGCAATTACACCTTCAGATATACTTGCGATTAAAGGACCCACAAAGGTACAAGAATATATTGTTAATGAGGTTCAAGAAGTTTACCGGATGCAGGGAGTGAAGATCAACGATAAGCACTTCGAGATTATTGTTCGGCAAATGATGCGCAAGGTTGAGATTGATGACCCAGGTGATACCAGATTCCTTGAAAAACAAATAGTGGATAAATGGGAGTTTATGGATGAAAACGATTGGATTTTTGACAAGAAAGTTATTATAGATGCTGGAGATTCTCCAGAAGCTCGTCCAGGACAGATTATTACTGCTAGAAAGTTACGTGACGAGAACTCCTTTCTTAAGCGTAGAGATCTTAAACTAATCACTGCACGAGATGCTGTTCCTGCCACTTCAAATCAGGTACTCCAGGGTATTACCCGAGCAGCACTTCAAACAAAGAGTTTCATGTCGGCAGCATCGTTCCAGGAAACCACTAAGGTGTTGAACGAAGCAGCAATATACGGGAAGTTGGATAATCTCGAAGGATTGAAAGAGAATGTGATATGCGGACACCTTATACCAGCAGGAACAGGACTAAGAGAGTTCAACAATCTTATTGTTTACTCAAAGGAGGAGCAAGACACCTTAACTCGAGCAGAAAAGGGAATAGAAGAAACCGATTAGATGAAATATAAAAAGAGTAGATGATCATAGTTTTTACTGAAGCGAGGGTTTTTTCCCTCGCTTTTTTTTATCTTTATACCATAAAATCTAATAATCATGAATGAGAAGAAAAACCAGCTGAATATCGAACTCAGCGATGATATCGCCCAGGGCAACTATGCCAATTTGGCAATCATAACCCATTCCGCATCAGAATTTATTATTGACTTTGTTAGGGTAATGCCCGGGATGCCTAAGGCAAAGGTTCAATCACGAATTATTCTAACTCCTGACCATGCTAAGCGCTTGTTAATGGCCTTAAAGGATAATGTTGCTAAGTTTGAGAGTGCACATGGGCAGATTAAAGTTGGTGAATCTACACCAGGTATGCCACCATTTCCCATGAATTTTGGAGGTAGTACAGGACAGGCATAGAAAAATAAATTTTTTGGCTTTCCAGTTGAGTAATGAACTTTTTTTCGGTGTATCTTACAATTCAATACGACCCTAAATGAGCAAGCTTTATCTTGTTCCAACTCCTATTGGTAACCTTGAGGACATTACCTTAAGGGCTATACGTGTATTAAAGGAGTCTTCTGTTATTCTTTGTGAAGATACTCGTACCAGCAGCTTTTTGCTTAAATATTACGATATAAAGGCCCCCCTATGGTCGCATCATAAATTCAATGAGCATCGTACGGTTGAGCAGATTGCCGATCGAATTGCTTCAGGTCAAATAGTTTCCTTAATATCCGACGCTGGCACACCCGCCATTTCAGATCCTGGCTTTTTACTTGTCCGTACATGTATTGAAAAGGGTATTGATGTTGAATGCCTCCCAGGAGCCACAGCGTTTATACCAGCGTTGGTTGCCAGTGGATTACCCTGCGATAAATTTATTTTTGAGGGATTCCTACCTCAAAAAAAAGGACGCTCCAAGCGCATAGAGGCGCTCAAGGTTGAAGAGCGTACCATAGTATTCTACGAATCACCATTTAGGCTCATCAAACTCCTACAACAACTTGCTGAAATTTTGGGTGAAAATCGTAAAGCAAGCGTTTCTAGAGAACTTTCGAAAATTCATGAGGAAACCATTAGGGGAACTCTTTCCGATTTAATCAATCACTTTCAAGCAAAAGGCATAAAGGGTGAGATAGTGGTAGTTGTTGAAGGAGCTAAGCACTTATAATAGAACAACCTTTCTTTACAATAACTTCAAGCATTTGCAAGGATAGCCCTTGTATTGCTATTATTTTTTATTAACTCCAAATTACCAATTATTCTAATCTCCCCAAAAATTTCCAAAAAAGACAATTATATATTGTTATTTAATTAAAAAATATCGATAAACAATAAAAAAATATTGTTTATTTATAAAAACAATTTATCTTTGCATTGAACATTAAAACTTTTTTTATTATGGAAAAACAAAATTCGCATTTCAGCATCAGGTTGATATACAACCTGTCAAGGATTCTGTTTTGGGTCTTTGCCGTTTTATCATCAATTATTATTCTTTTTGCACTTATTCTCAATTTATTTTCTTACCCTACAGAAAACTATACAGTAAGCGTTGAAATTCCTACCAGCTTTATGGTACATGGCAAAGGAATGCTAAATGTTAGTGAGACTAATACTGCGATTACCATTTCAGAAGCATCTGGATCAATTGCTTTTGAAAATCCACCACGTATTTTATCAATCGTAATCTTTCTAGCATTGATCCCATTAGTCTTGCTTATTCTTTACTCCCTTTGGATTTTTAAATCCTTCACCTATAACGTGAAGATTGGAGAGGTTTTCGAAATATCAAACATTAAGCATCTGAAAAAGATTGCATATGTTCTTTTTGGCATTTGGCTATACTTAAAAGTGGCTATTATTCTATTCAATTCATTTTTAGTACCGAAGATAGACTTTGATGGTTTAGAGTTTAGCTTCACTTCGGGGTCACTATTTAAATTGCTTGCATTGTCACTCTTTGTATGGGTGCTATCACATATTTTTCAGAAGGGAGTGGAGATTGCTGAGGAGAACAAATTAACTGTGTAACACCATGGCTATAATTGTAAATTTAGATGTTATGCTTGCCAAGCGCAAGATGATGCTCACTGAACTTTCGCAAAGGGTAGATATCACCATGGCAAACCTTTCAATCCTTAAAAAAGGAAAGGCAAAAGCCATTCGATTCTCAACTCTTGAAGCGATATGCAAGGAATTAGAGTGCCAACCTGGCGATATATTAGAGTTTAGAGAGGAATCACTGGAGGAAGATAACCGCAATTCTGAGTAAAACAATTCATCTCCTAATAAGCTTATTGCTGTAACATAAACCTTTAAAAATTCGTCATACCCAAAGTTTAATAGAAAATTTAGTAAAATGGAACTAAAAATCAACAACCTAACCAAAACCTACCCCAACGGGGTAGTTGCCCTAGACAATGTAAACCTTAATATATCGAGCGGTATGTTTGGGCTTCTAGGGGCTAACGGGGCAGGAAAATCAACCCTGATGCGAATAATCGCAACCCTTCAAGAGCCCGATACGGGTTCAATAACCCTAAATGGTATTGATGTTCTGAGGGAAAAGGACAAGGTCCGCCAAATATTGGGCTATCTACCCCAGGAGTTTGGCTTGTATCCGAAGATTACAGCAGAAGTCCTTTTGAACCATTTGGCTCAGCTAAAGGGCATAACCAATACCAGGGAACGTAAGGAAACGGTTAGCGCCTTGCTGCAAAAGACAAACCTCTACGAGCATCGCCACAAAAATCTTGGTGGCTACTCGGGCGGGATGAAACAGCGATTTGGCATTGCGCAAGCGTTAATCGGTGAGCCGAAGCTTATAATCGTGGATGAGCCAACAGCCGGGCTGGACCCCGCAGAGCGTAATCGCTTCCATAACCTTTTGGGCGAAATTAGCGAGAGCATAGTGGTTATCCTATCCTCCCACATAGTCGATGATATTCAGAGCCTTTGTAGCCAAATGGCGATTATCAACAGGGGAGTCGTGTTGATTGCCGAAAAGCCCAATGTGGCTATCGATACAATTAGAAATAGGATTTGGCGAAAGATTGTGGGGAAAAATGAAATGGATGAGCATGGCAACCTGAATATTATCTCCCATAAGCTATCCGGTGGTAAAATTGAAATCCATGTATACTCCGAAAACAATCCCGGCAACGGTTTTGAATCCGTAGAGCCTGTCCTTGAAGATGTTTACTTTTCCAGCGTTTTTCAACACTCTCAGAACTAAAAATTATGTTTATTGATATATTCCTATTCGAATTAAAGTACAGGGCAAAACGCCCTGCAACTTACCTTTACTTCCTGATATTCTTTCTGCTGGTGTTCTTTGCAACGGTTTCCGATAATGTAACCATTGGTGAGCAGGCAGGGAATATGCTAAGGAACTCACCCTCGGCAATATTCAGGATTACGGCCATAATGAGTGCTTTTGGGGTTTTAATCGTTTCAGCCATCATGAGCACTCCCGTTCTACGCGACTTTGAGCACAGCACCAATCATCTGCTCTTCTCGTATCCCATGAAGAAGTTTGCCTACTTGGCAGGCAGGTTTTTGGGTTCCTACGTTTTTGCGCTGTTCGTATTCCTCTCGATACCTTTAGGTATTCTAATAGGTTCATTCCTGGCTCCCGCAATGGGCTGGATTGAGGCATCGCGGTTCGATTCATTTCGCCTAATGTCTTACCTATCACCATTCCTGATATTGGTAATCCCAAATGTTTTCTTTGCCGGTGCCATATTTTTTTCTCTCACCTCGCTTAAACGGCGTATGATTTACTCCTATCTAGGAAGTGTTTTGCTTTTGGTTATTTACGTTTGGGCTGCATCGCAGCTCATGAAGTTGGACTCAAAAAGTTTGTCAGCCATTCTCGATCCCTTTGGGATTGCCCCATTCTCCATTATTACAGAGTACTGGACTCCTGCTGAAATCAACACCCTATTAGTTCCGCTATCGGGCAAATTGCTTGTAAACAGGTTGCTTTGGGTTTCTGTTGGGGCTTTGCTCCTGGGGTTCACCCTTTGGCGATTTAGGCTGTTAACCGTATTTGAAAAGAATGCAAAGAAAACCATAAAAACACAAGCTGTCGAGGAGCCAGCGAATATAAATGTGGAGTTGCCCCATGTAAGCCAGGACCATGGCAAGAAAAGGCATTTAAAGCACATGTTTTCGTTGGGCTGGATGGAGTTTTCCACCACCATCAAGGAGGTTCCTTTCATTGGGATTGTTGTTGCGGGGGTACTTCTCCTTTTGAGTAATGTAGTTACTGTTGGCGAGATGTACGGAACGAATACTTATCCGGTAACATACAACCTGCTGGAGTTTACCAGCGGAAACTTTATGCTCATCATGCTCATCATAATCACTTTTTACTCGGGCGAAATGGTTTGGCGTGAACGTGGATATGGCATTAACCAGATAATTGATACGTTACCTCTGCCAAACTGGCTATATGTGGGCTCAAAGGTGTGGGCAATGTTGCTCATTCTTGTTTTGCTACAGGCAATACTAATGGTGGTGAATATTTTCACCCAAGTTTACCATGGCTTCTACGATTTTAACCTACCTCTCTATTTTGCTAAGCTATTTACAGTTCAGCTTCCATTATACTTTGCTATTACCATCCTTGCAATGCTTATTCAAACTTTAGCAGGCAACAAGTACGTGGGTCATGTAATTGTTATGTTCTACTACATCGTTTCTTTTATTGCTTTAGGGATGCTTGGCTTAGAGCATTATTTATGGAAGTTTCCGCAAACACCTCCTTCGCCATATTCAGATATGAATGGTTTTGGGCATTTCTTAACGAGCGTTAGGTGGTACCAATCGGCTTGGCTTGCCCTTTTAATTGTCCTGATGTTAATTATGGTGCTTTTCTGGAACCGTGGTTTTAAACTATCCCTTGTTAACAGGATAAAGGTTGCACGATCCCAATTCAGGGGAGCAATTAGAACTATATTCTTTGTAGCATTGGCAGGATTCGTGATCCTTGCAGGGTTCATCGTATACAACACAGCAATTCTTAACAGCATTCTTTCCTATAAGGATTTTGAGAAGCTTATGGTGAAGTACGAGAATACCTACAAGAAGTACCAAGGAATTCCCCAGCCCAAGGTAAAGGCTGTGAAGGTTAATGTTGATATATTCCCCGATGAGCGTGATGTGGTTATAAATGGGATTTTATGCTTGAAAAACGAAACCAGCACGGCAATCGACTCCGTTCACCTGGTGCTGGAAAGGGGCATTGAGCTGGCCCAATGCCAAATTGGAGACAATTCCCAATGGGCTTTAGCCGATGATGAGTTAGGCTACTATGTTGTTCTTCTTGGAAGCTCATTGATGCCAGGCGACTCTATCGAGATGGCTTTCTGCACCAAATTTATATCCCAAGGGTTTATCAATGGAAGCGGTAGAACAACAGTTGTGCAAAACGGAACCTTTATCACCAGCTTTGAATTTGTCCCATCGATTGGTTATCAGCCTGGTAATGAGTTGTCCGATAGGGATAAGCGTAAGAAGTACAAACTCCCCGAGAAGCAAAGAAAAGCCTTGCTTAACGATTCCGTTGCTTTGCAACGAACATACCTGGGCCCAATTGGCGATTGGGTTGATTTTGAAGCAACGGTTAGCACTAAGCCGGGCCAGATTGCCATTGCCCCCGGATACCTCGAAAGGGAGTGGGAGGAGAATGGCAGGCACTATTTCCATTACAAAATGGATAGGCCCATTCTAAACTTCTACTCCTTTATTTCGGCCGATTATCAGGCTTTAGAGGATAAATGGAACGATGTTGATTTAAAGGTATTCTACCATAAAGGGCACGAGTATAATATCGACAAGATGATTGAGGCCATGAAATCATCGCTCGATTACTTCACTGTGAACTTCAGCCCATTCCAGCATAAGGAGCTAAGAATTATTGAGTTCCCACGATACTCAACTTATGCCCAATCATTCCCTACAACGATACCGTACTCCGAAAGCATTGGCTTTATTGCCAACCTGAAGGATGAGGAGGATATCGATTACGTTTACTATGTAACCGCTCATGAAATAGCGCACCAATGGTGGGCTCATCAGGTGATAGGTGGCGATGTGCAGGGGGCTACCCTGATGTCGGAAGCCCTGGCACAGTACTCGGCACTCATGGTCATGGAGAAGCGCTACGGCAAGGATCAGATGAGGAAATTCCTGAAGTACGAGCTCGACAAGTACCTTCGTGGACGCAGATCGGAGATGCTCAAGGAGTTGCCATTAACTCTATGCGAAAATCAGAACTACATTCACTACAACAAAGGTTCGGTGGTGATGTATGCCTTGCAGGATTACATAGGGGAGGAGAATGTGAACGCTGCCCTGGCAGCGTACTTATCGGATTGGGCTTACCTGAATCCGCCTTTTTCCAATTCCTCCGATTTTATGAAGTACATCTACAGCAATACTCCCGATTCGCTGAACTATCTGGTTTATGATATGTTCGAAACCATTACCATTTACGATATTAAGGCCAGGGAGGCAAGCATGGAGCAGCTCGATGATGGCAGGTACAGGGTTACCATTTCGGGCGGTGTGCAGAAGTTTAGGGCCGACAGCCTGGGCTTTGAAACCCCATTGGAGCTTAACGATTGGATAGATGTAGGGGTGATGACCAACAGGGTTATTGATGGCAAGAAGAAACAGGTGGAGCTATACCTGAAGAAGCATAGAGTTGACAACTGCAATCCTGTTTTTGAGATTATTGTGGATGAGAAACCCGTAATAGCTGGCATTGATCCTTACAACAAGTTGATTGACAGGCATTCGGATAATAATACGGTGAAGATAAAATAGGTTTGACCCGAAATAAAAAATACCCCAAGAAGAAAATCCTTGGGGTATTTTTTTTTTAATTATTTGCTAATACTTGATAATCTTTCCTGTTAAAACATTTTCCTTACTCCTAACTTGAATTATGTAAATGCCCGTCTTTAGAGTTGAAAGATCGATTGAAGTTTTTCCCTCATTATTTTGCAAAGAGAAAACATGCATTCCGCTTGAATCTAAAATAATGACATTAAAAATGAAATCAGTGACTATGTTAATAGTTCCTGTTGTTGGATTAGGAAATATTTTTAGAGAGGATTCATTATTTGTTGGAACACCAACGTGACTAAGTTCAAGCACTCCTGTAATGTTTTCAATGCCATCCCAGAAACCACCACCTTCTTCACTATAACCACCATAAACATAATCGCCTTCGTAAAACTTGAAACGGCTAACATATAACGCAAAGCCATTACATCCTACTCCCGATTCAATAATTGCTGCACCAATATCGGCTGAATACTGGCTATTATTCCCAAAAGAATCCTCATAAGAATTGTACGTTGCAGGAATCCAGTTCCATTCTTCGTTAGTAAAATCAGAAGTAGAACTAGGAGGAGAAAACCAATTAAGGGAATAACCAATGGATGCTTCTATGTTTTCGATGCCGTTCTCAGGAGCATCCAATCCTGAATATCCGTCAATATAAACTCTTGAGTAAACCGTAAACCCTTCATCTACATTGCAGAATAAAACGCCTGTGCTAGGATACTGAAGATTAGCCCATCCAATGCTTTGTGGAGGAGTTGTTTCGACGGTTAATATTCCAGATACGTTGTTCTCTCCATCCCAGAAACCGCCACCTGCTATGTTGTAACCTCCATACACAAAGTCGCCTTCATAAAACTTGAATCGGCTCACGTAATAGTAATTTCCTATTTCGGCAATTGTGCTGCCGATATCGGTAGAGTATTGGCTGTTGTTGCCAAATGCTTCTTCGTATGGATTGTACGTGGCATCAATCCATGTCCAATTTTCGTTAGCGAAGTCCTCATATGTTGTTGCATCGGTATTGCTGTAGCCAATCCAAACTGTTAAACCATTAACGCCTTCTGAAGGGGCTTCAGAACCTGTATACTCATCGATATAAACCTGAGCATATACCATAAATTCACTTTGTGGTTCAATTGAGCCACTTGCTGGATGTTGCAAGTTTGCCCAGCTGATGATTGGATAAATAATAATATTTTCAACAGTTAATATTCCGGACACATTGTCTGTCCCATCCCAGAAACCACCATTGAAACCTCCATATACAAACTCATATTCACCATACTGAAATCTGCTTACATAGTAGTAAGTCCCTTCTTCGGTAATTCCTGAGCCGATATCGGCTGAGTACTGACTATTTTCACCGAATAAATCCTCATAATCATTGTACATGGCTGGTACCCAAGTCCAGCTGTCATCAGTAAAATCTTCAATTTCAGTGGCATCGGTAATGCTATAGCCAATCCAAGCGGAGAGCCCTACTACACCATCAGTGGGGGCATTGGCTCCAGTTAATCCCTCAATGTGTACTCTTGCATAAGCAATAAATTCACTTTCGGGATTGATATCTCCACCAGATGGCCATTGAAGATTGGCAAACGTAATCTGTGGAAGCGTTTCGGCTACCTCGAATGTGGCAGTGAATGGACCATTTACAGTATTTCCAGGAATACCAGTCCCTTCAATGCTGAACATGATTTTTACTGTGTAATGTCCTGGCGAGAGTGAGTAAACAATATCAATCTCTTCGCCAAAGTTTGCCCAGGTTTGATTTGTTCCCTCAGGATTATCATTACTTGTCCACCCAATGTTTCTTAGGGAATAATCTTCGGGTTCGTCGCTATCAATTGCCCATACTTTGTAATGGAATGATGCACCAGTTACATCTCCTCCTTCGGATTTCCACGTTTTTATGGATGCACCTTTAATAAAAAGAGCAGATATTAACCCAAGATACTTTCCATCAAACTCTTCACCCTTTTCAGTGATATCCTCAACTGCTTCGCTGTGCCAATAGGTTAGGGTGGGTAAGTTTTCTCCATCATCATCCCTGATGCCATAATTTGGAATTGGTGGTTCTGCTTCGGTTACAGTTACTGTCCATACTTTTTGGGTAATATCTTCGGCGGTAACAGTATATTCTACCGGAGCGGTAAAATCTTGTGGTATTCCACTGGCTGGATCAATGGTTGCCAGGGGTGAAATGGTAATGGAGGGAGAAAGGTTGGTGATGTCAGCTCCAAAGCAAACTTCAACAGTAATGGTTGCAAATTCACTGTTGATAATGGCATCGCCTGTTTGCTCGGCAAGATTGAATGTCAATATTTCAGCTTCGCTGCTAGGTTCTGTGGCTTGTGCTACATACACAGTCCAATTTTTTGATGTAACTCCATCCTGAGCGGTTACTGTATATACAAAAGGATCAGAAAAATCCTGTGATACTCCGCTTGGTGGGTCTATTGCTGCAAAGGGGGAGACTGTGATGGTTGGAATTAAGCTAGTAACGATAGCCGATGGTGAAACTTCAACGAATACAGTGCCTTCTTCGTTATCAATTATTGCAGAACCAGTTTGGAGTTCGAACGAAAAACTCAGGATTTCTGCCTCGATGCTAGGCAGGATATTAAAAGTGGCGATAAAAGGTCCATCCTCAGTTTTTCCAGGAATGCCTGTACCTTCTATGCTAAAGTAAATCATTAAGTGGTAAATGCCCATGCTTAAACCTTCAGTTACATTGATTTGATCACCAAATTCAGCCCAGGTTTGGTTGGTTTCATCAGGGTTATCATTACTGGTCCAACCAACTGATCTTTCAATAAAGGTTTCAGGCTCATCATCGTCAACATTCCAAACTTTGTAAGAAAATTTTGTACTTGTAATATCACCCTCTCCAGCTTTCCAGGTTTTTATGGCAACACCTTTAATGTAAAGTTCATTTATTCCGTCCAGATTTCTGTCATGAAAATCTATACCTCTTTCAGTAATATCCTCATCAAGATCGCTGTACCAGTAAGTTAGGGTAGGAAGGTTCTGTCCATCATCGTCCCTGATGCCATAATTTGGAGCAGGTATAGGAATAATGTATGTTGTAACCCCAGTGATGTTCCCCTCTGTATCGATGGTAAACTCAAGGTTTGGACCATCTATTAGCCATTCATCATCCTGATCGGCAACTCCCCATTGATAAGTTCCGGGGTAAAGGTTAAATTCTGCTGTCCAAATATCATTGGCAAATTCCATTGGAACATTTACCCAATCGTTAAACGATCCTCTTACGAAAACTTCAGTTACATATGGGTTATTATTGGTAACCTCAAAGGTTATGGGGTAAGCAATAAGATCTTCTTCAACATTAAGAACTCCCGAAATGTTATTTTCACCATCCCAGAAACCACCATCAAATCCACCGTAAACAAATTTCCCTTCTCCATACTTAAAGCGGCTAACGTAGTAGTAAGTCCCTTCCTCGGAGATTTCAGAACCAATATCTGATGAGTACTGACTATTGTTGCCGAAGATTACATCGTATTCATCATATGTTGCAGGAAACCATTCCCATCCTGTCTCAAAATCATCGGTTGAACTTGCGTTGGTTGTGCTATAGCCAATCCATGCATTAAGATTTTCAATTCCTTCCTCGGGGGCAGATGATCCGGTAATTCCGCTGATGTATACCCTTGCAAATACCAAAAACTCGTTCTCGGGTTCTATGCTGCCCATGGCTGGGTGCTGTAAGTTTGCCCAACCAATTGTGGGATCGCCAATGGAGTAAGTGTAATTTGAATCTTCATTGTTATTCAATCTAATGGTGTATAAATCGTGATCGTTGGTGATGCCCTCAACGGTTGAACTAAAGACATAGTAGCTAACCGTAGTTCCAGAAGGAAAACCGGATATTTCAACAATTCCATTAACACCAGACATGATTATTTCAACCGTTTCAGAAGAATCCCATCCATCTGTTGAGTAACGTAGATAAAACCTCTCTTCAGCAGAGGGAACATCCGAAGTGGTTATCGATACCTCCACTGGATTGTTTGCTTCAACCTCATCTTCTGGCTCAGAAACTGAAGTGATGAGCACAGGCTCGGCTGAGGTTTCCATAAAAATAGCCTGGGTATTCTGGTAGCCATTATCCTTAAAAACAACCGTGTACCACATGTTTTGGCTTACAGGTATGGAATTGTTTGAAGGGCCTGGAGCAGTGCCATAGGTTAAATCGTTCAATGTATTGATTTCAAAGGAAGGGTTTCCTGCCCATTGGTTGCCCCAGGGATCGCCATAACTTGTGCTTACAAACTTGAATTCCTGGGTTACACTTTCTCCGGTATATTGAAAAATTGTATGCCATCTTAGGGTTCCAATTGATATTAGCTGAAGGTCGAAATCTCCCCCCATATCAGTGCTATTTACCCATCCATTCCAATCACCGGGTAAGCGCAACCCATCGGGTTCGTATATCTGCGTAAACCCTTGGCTGGGTGTAATATTAAGAACAGCTATCGCCGTAATTGCATAAACAAGTTTTCTTGCCAATTCATGCCACCGAGATATTCCCTTAATCCTTTTCATAGCAATTTTTTAAAAATTTTAGTAAAGATATACACCTATATCGTTTGCATTTTGGTAAATCCAAGATAATGATAACAAACCCTTTGTTTCCAAATATAGCAAAAAATCAAGAAGTTTAGGGTTGTTTTTCTATTTTTACTGTATAATATATGGCGCTATGAACAGAATAAATGGTTTAATCTATTGCTTACTTGTAACCACTACTTTTTTTTGTGGCTGCGAACGGAAACCCAAAATTGTCATTGAAGGGAGTATTGCTGGTTACATAAACCAAAGCATTTGCATTTATCCAGCTCAAAGCATTTATATAAACAAACCCTATGGAGAACCATTGCAATGTATAAACACAGATGAAAATGGCGATTTTACTTTTACGATTAATGCTAAAGATGATTATTTCTACTATCTTTTTACTAAAGACCAACAGCTAATAATTGAAACGCCCATTTTATTGAATAGAGGTGATACAGTAGGTTTTAGAACCTCGATTTACAATCTTTCTACACCCGAGTTTTGGGGTGATAATGCTGATTTTAACCAGTATATGTTACAGCAAAGTCAAACCCTATCGCGAATATTTCGCTATAACAGAGTAAATGAATGGCCTATTGACGAATTTTCTTGCTTTGTAGATAGCATTGAGCTGGAATATCGAAATGTGTTGGATTCAATGGTTTTGACCAAAAGTTTTGAAGAAAAGGGAATAAAAATGCTAAAAGCAGATTTGCTTCTTTACATGGCGTGTAAACGGTTTGAATACCTAAGGCATCATATCAACGAAACGCAGGGAGAATGGAGGTACTTAATTCCCAGCAAAACCTTCTACTCATTTAAGGATAGCCTGTTTGAGATTACTTCAGAGTTTTGGTTTCTGCCAAATTTTTCACAGGCGATAGATGCCATGCTGGAGGATGATTTTCAGAATGTTTCTGAAGTTATCGCAAATCCTGTTGAGATGTATTCCAAACGGTTTAAGCAAAAGCTCCAGAGGATTATTAATGATTATAGTGGAATTGTGAAAGAAGTTGCCTTGTCTCAGCTTGCAAGACGGTTTCCTGAGTACTTGTCATCATCTGATTTCTATAAAAATATGGAAGCAGCCGATAGTATTATGAAAGGTATTTCAAGAGAGCCAACACTATTGGAGTATTTTACGAAACAGGTAGAAAAAGTGTCTAACATAAAACCAGAAGCCATTGCGCCAAACCTTACCTTGCCCAATAAAAGTGGCAAAATGGTTTCGCTTGACGAGTTTAAAGGGAAGGTTGTGTTGTTGATTTTCTGGGGAACTTGGTGTCCACCATGCCTTACATCTATTCCCAAGTATATAGAAATACAAGAGAAATTTAAGGATCAAGATTTTGCAGCTGTATTTATATCTCTCGAAGCTCGGCTTGATGATGTTGAAGGTTGGCGAATGTTTATTGAAGGTAAAGGAAATCTGGCCGAAAGATTGCTCAATGGTAAACCTTTTCCAGGCGTACATCTTGTTGCCCTAGGGCAATTTGCAAACCTACAGGTACAATCATATGTTATCACCTATGCCCCATCGTATGTAATTATCGATCAGGAGGGACGGATTGTTTCTCCTCGGGTTTACCTTGATGATTCACTAATTTCACAAGTAGAAAGTTTAATTCATTAGTTTTTTCCAGAAAGTTTTTTTGAGATATGTAAGAAAAGTCCATAAGAGTATTTTAGGAAAAATGTACTTTCTGAAAATCTTGAGAATACTTGTTCATTAAAGTGTTTTTTATACATTTGTTTAATTTAAAATATTGAATAAGTAAAATTAGAGGGAATTTTTTAGTAGTACTTATCACTTAAACAATTTAATATGGAAACTAACTTTATTACAGATTTGCTTTTGCCCATTTCTCTGGGGATAATTATGCTTGGTATGGGTCTATCTCTAGTTCCCAACGATTTTAAAAGGATTGCACTATATCCTAAAGCTGCTACAATTGGAATATTAAATCAAATAGTTGTGCTACCATTGGTAGGATTTTTGCTTCTTATAATTATCCCCATGCGTAATCCTGAACTTGCGGTTGGGATTATGATATTGGCAGCTTGTCCTGGGGGACCCACTTCAAACCTAATTAGCCATATTTCAAGAGGAGACACTGCTCTTTCCATCAGTTTAACAGCAATTTCTAGCATTATAGTGGTTCTAACCATTCCACTAATTGTAAACTTTGCTATGAGCCATTTCCTTCAGCATGGTGAGTATATACCACTTCCCGTATTCGATACCATGATAAAAGTGATTATCATTACCATGTTGCCTGTTGGAATAGGTATGTTAATTAAGGCAAAGGCACCAAAGTTCTCAGAGAAAATGAATAAGCCGGTTAAAATTATGTCGGGTGTGCTGCTTTCCCTAATCATTATGGCAGCTATTCTTAACGATAAGGAAAACTTCTTTAACTTCTTTGCTCAGGCAGGTCCGGTGGCACTTGCATTAAACCTTACCATGCTCTTAATTGGATACTTTTCAGCTCGTCTTTTCAATTTACGAATTTCCCAAAGCATAACCATATCAATTGAATCAGGTATACAGAATGGAACTTTGGGTATTGCCATTGCTGCTACATTACTACATAATCCAACAATGACCATTTCACCAGCTATATACAGTTTAATAATGTTTGGAACTGCCGGCATTATTATTGCTTGGATGAACCTGCGCGTTAAGGATAGCAAGTTGATAGCCAGGTAAACAAGAAGATATTTTTTATAGTTTTTCAAAATCTTTTATTGATCTTTTAATTAAAAAAATTTGATAAATAGGTTAAATATTTTTAATTTTACTTCTAGTACTTTATTGTAAATAATTTTCAAGTTCTTCTTCTAATTCATTTACCCCATGTTTTTTTTCATAGCATTAATTGAAAATAATTATTTAGTGTAAAAATTTAATCAGGAAGTTCCAGAAAATCCTTAAATAGAGTACGGAGTGTAAGTCGAAAAACTTAAGAGTAGACAACTTAACTTAAACCCTAGTATCATGAAAAGAAAACATGTTTTATTTATTATGGTTATTTGTGCTGTAGTACTTTCCTCTTGCACAAGTGTTAGAAAAACTATCTCTACAGCCTATTTTGCAGATTTAAAAATTGAGCCACTTAAAGAACATCAGTATGAAGTAATAAGAGAAGTTGAGGGGTACGGCGATGCAACACAATTTTTAATGTTTGGTGCTTTTTCAAAGTTCTCGAATGAGACTGGTGTTGTTGGTAAGGCTTTAGGAAAAGCAACATACGATGCAATAAGCAAAGTTGAGGGTGCAGATATGTTAATCGCTCCAAAGTATGAAGTAGAATACACGAATTTTTTAATCATCAAAACAGCAACAGTAAGGGTAAAAGCAAAAGCTATCCAGATCAAAACAACAAAATAACATAATATTGTAAGCTGCTCGTTTTTTTCGAGCAGCTTACATATTTTCTACCATAAATTAGTAATTTATTTTAACATTTAATTATTCGAGCAGTTGATTATGAGAGCATTAGTATTAGTATTATTTTCTTTCCTGTTTAGCACTAACATTAATCTATCTTATTCGCAGGAAAGCTATTCAACAATTTATTTCTATCGAATTAAATCAAATGCTGATAGGAAAAGACCTTTTGATATTTTTATTAACGACAAGAAGATTGGTGAAATAAGCGCCGAAGGCAGATTGCAATACAAAATATTTAGCGAAGGTGAGGCTGAAATCTATGCAAAAACATTCGGTTGCGAAACTACTCGAATTCATTTAGTTATTCAAAAAAATTCTGAATACTACGTTAAGGTAGATGGCATTACATGCTTCTTAAAGGAATTTGACATTCATAAGGGAAAGTATGATTATAATAATCCCAGTAATTTTAGAAAAAGTGTAGTCCAAAGGCAAGAGGATATTAGTAACCCTATCCCTTTAAAGCCTATTCAAACAAATAGATTAGCCGATTTTTCTCAAACGAGTGAAGTTATCTCACCTTCCCCTCAAGCTGTAAATAAAATAAGTACACCAACAGTTGTTTTTAAAAGTGATGTTGATGAAAACATTCCAGTGACTAAACAGGTAAACGATAAAACCTTTGTCGTAATTATTGCCAACGAGAATTACCAAAAAGAGGTTCCTGTTCAATTTGCAATTAACGATGGTAAGGTTTTCAAAGAGTATTGCGAAAAAACACTGGGCATACCACCACAAAACATACATTTTGCTCAGGATGCAACATTTGGCAATATGAGATCCGAAATAAAGTGGTTGACCGATGTTGCTCAGGCGTACAGTGGGAAGGCAAAAATTATCTTTTACTACGCAGGTCATGGTATGCCAAATGAAAAGGATAGAACCGCATTTCTACTGCCTGTTGATGGATTTTCATCAGATTATGAAACGGCAATAAACTTAGATGATCTTTATAACCGCCTTAATGAGCACCCAACTCAAAGCATTACTGTTTTTCTTGATGCATGCTTTAGTGGAAGCATAAGAGATGATGGAATGCTTGCCAGTGCAAGGGCAGTAAGGGTTAAACCAAAGGAAAATGTAATTAAAGGCAACACCGTTGTTTTTAGCGCAGCCACAGGTGAAGAAACTGCCTATCCTTACATTGAGAAACAACATGGATTATTTACTTACTTTTTGCTAAAAAAGCTCCAAGAAACGGAGGGTAATGTTGATTTTCAAACTCTTTCAGATTATATAATTGAGAATGTCAAAAGGCAGGCCATTGTTGTTAACCAAAAGCCACAAACTCCTCAGGTTAATACCTCTATAGAAATTCAGGATGCTTGGCATACATTGAAATTGAAATAAATAGTTTTAGGATATATCTATTTCAATTGTTTTAATATTATTTAAGGCAACTCTAAGCGGTTGCCTTTATTTATGCTTTTAAAAATATACAACTACTTTTTCAATCTTTCCACTACGACTAAAAATATGTTCTGATATAGACTTTGAAATTGTATGTAGATGAAATTTAGATGGTTGAATGTTTTTATCTATCCAGAATATTTCAAAATATTTATTTTTTCCTTTTCTATATACAAATGAAGTATTACATAAAGTAAAGTGCAATTCCTTAAACTTGTCATTATAAAAATCTTCATCATAAAATAAAACAGGTAAAATGTTTATCTCACTATTTTTAATCCATAAACCAAGTTCATGAAATCTGCTTAGGATATCCTCCTTCACTTGTCCTGTCATTCCGGGTTGCTGTGCACCCATCATGGCTGGGGTGTGGGAGTAGGGATCGATGGGGAAAGCGCCGTAATTTTTTGGATTTTTATGAACACCAATCCCCTCTTTTACACGATAGTAGTAATGAGTTAACTCTTTCAAATCTTGTTCGCTACTGCCATTCATGGAGAATTCCAAAATGGCTTCGCCAAGATTGAGCAGCAGTTTGGAAACCAAATGCCAGTATATTGAGCCAAGCCCCTCGTACTTATAGAATGATCCCGATCGCCCAGTGAAGTATCGATGCTGAAAAATTGACTCGTAGATATCACAAATAATGGAAATCTCGCTTTGATCCACATTGAAGGGTAATTTTTCAAGTGATTCCTTTAAAATCTTTGCATTCTTAAAGTCTGCATTGAAATGATAATCGCCATTCGCATCCTGCTTAATGATTTGGGTATTCCCTTTGGACAGTAGGTTTTTCAGAACTTTTGATTTTGCAACTAAATCCTTGGGAACTAAATTTTTCTCCAAGAATTTTGGCAGCTCTCTGTTGGGATACAGCAGGAAACTTTGCTGATCTTCTCTCCATAAGTCGCTGTCGAACAATGTTTTCATCAAGTCGGTACTCTTCTCAATATTCAGGTAACCGCTACTTAGGATGGCTACCTGACCTTCCAGCATTAGCTGTAAATGGTGAACATTAACTGAATCTGGTAATAATTCTATAAGATTGTATGAATGGTACAGCCCATCGGGTCGCTTATTGGATGAAATAGTTTGATTAATAAACTCCAGTACAAGTTCAAAGAAATTCAATAGGTAAGGTTTGTTGAGATCATCTAGTTTTCCTGAAAAACCGTTGTAAACAGCACTTCGGTAATCACAACCAGCACTACCGAGCTTATCAACAATTTGTTTTCTTGCTTTGTCGTTAAAACCCTTCTCTAGTAACGGCTTGAACTCTGTGAGGGTAGAAAAAGTTTGGCGGAAGAAAAGCAATACCTCAGCAGAAATATGAAACTGCTGCTTTTGGCTTGATTTTAAAATGAAAATCACAAAGTTTAAGTAACGCCTTAATTGATAAAGCGTAACCATCGATGTTCCATTGCCCACCAGGGCATTGTTAGCATCGTTCCACTCGGGGCGTTGCGTGTTGAGCCAAATGCCCGCATCGGGCACAAAGTTGCTGATCTTGGTGAGCAGGCTAACAAGAATTTTTTCGATGAACGAGACCCTAAGTATTTGTCCGTTTTTAAGGGTTACAAGTTTACCATCGGAACCAAAATCCTTACTTCGCTGCAAAAGATTTTCGTGCAATTTTCGGCTGAAAATAATTGTATCCTGTGGATTACCAAGTATTTCCGAATAATTCTTTATGCGGTATGGAACATTGGCGTAAACAAATGTTGGCGTATCGAAAGTCTCAAGAAGTTGATCTGGGAAGAACTTATGATGAAGTTCCATTAGCTTAAGAAGGTAGATAAGCTGATGATCGCCCCAGTAGCCAATGTACGCCCAGGGATTTTCTGGTTCGGGTGCTTCCCAGTCGAAACCCTCGCGGGTTAAACGGTATGGATTGTAACCATCGGCAGTTGATGAGTTTAAAAACCTGCAAATCATTCCTGAAAGGAACTTGGGAAACGAGAAAGCCAACGCCTCCCAGTTCTGAAATATATCGCGCCAGTTGCCCTGATAGTTGAGCGACGAGGTGCCATCGGGGTTCTTTATGTTGATATCGAAGAAGTTCCATGGCCGACTGGGATCGCCGTGTCGGCGACTAAAGCTGATGGGTAGATATTCTTGGGTTAATCGGACTAAATCATTGTCGTTACAATCCTTTGCGATTGTTAGAAGGGTTTCAATGGTAGTGGGGTTTGAAACATTGCTGAACTTTTCATTAAAGCTTTTGAATAAAGCCTTGTTTGATTGCTCGATGTGCTTTAAAAAATCCTTAACATCAATTTCGTAACCATTCTCAAAGATTCCACCCCGCATGATGTTGAACATCACGTTAGCAAAATGCCTTCGGTCGTTCAACTTATCGCCTGTTTGTTGTACTCCATCGGCTAAGGCAACCAAATGGGTTAACTTTTCGGAGCTCTCCTTTATGCTTGATTCAATAAAACTTGATAGATCTTTTTCTTTGGCGATTCTGTTTTTTAGTGCAATAACCTCTGTGCTATCCTTTGCCACATCGGCAGCTAAGTACCAAGATTTAATTTCGCTTTTTGCCAATGCAAACTTATCGTAAATAAAGAATGATGTTTTCTGCCCAAGGATTATTTGCTCTGATTCAACATCATCTCCAAAACGAAAGTTTCTTAACTGTTTGGTGCTGAGTAGATTATTTTGAGCGTTAAGCCCATACATCCATACTAAATTTGTGCGCAGCGCTTCGCTGGGCTCAGCCCTATCGACAGGTATTGACGACATTCTGAAAAGGGCAAGATTTGCCTCGGGCAACCATTCGGCAACCTTGTAGGCATCCATCAACGTGCTCATAAGGCTTTGGGTATCACGGGTAATGCCGTATGGAATTACATTCTGAAGCCCGTCAACTATTTCAATGTCAATTGCTTTATCGGATAGATTTTCAAGTTTACATTTCCTTATCCACCCCAGATTATCGCTGCTCATCCAGCAGTAGCTGAAACGCATATTGAGATCGTGATTTATCTCCTCGAAAATAATTTTACTGCCTGCTGTGTTCTTGTAAAGATTACGACTTATGCTGTAAAGCCCCTCGTAGAGTTTTGAGTAGGGCTCCCACATCAATATTTTTTCACCTTCAATTATTCTGATTATGGTTTTAGGACCAGTGATTTCTGCTGATTCGTGAATTTTATCGTCGGTGTAGTATGGGAATAGCGCGTTGTTGTAGTTCTGCCTTCCGGCAGTTAGGCTACCGCTGCTTGAGATGAACATCCACAGGTCGGAGCTACTCACGATGCTCATAAAGAAAGGATCCATGCAGTCGTAATTCTCGATGCAGTACATCGACTCTCCCTCAAATTCGGTTAGAAATCCTTTAACCTCCTTTTGAGAGGTGATTAGCGGTTGGGTTGATATGTGGGGAGCTTTGTTGGGCATGGTTTTTTTGTTTCTTTAAGTAGTTTTTATCTGCTTAGAGCTAAGGGATGAATAATGAAATGTCTATAATATTCAAAATCAATTACAATTGACAGAAAAAACTATTATGAATACTAATAAAATGCCTTTGTTATTCGCGATGCTCGTTATTTCGCTGCGGTAATTTCGGCAATCTAAAGATTCATCGCTTCTCCGCCATACGGCGGATTCGCTCTGAATGACAGCTTTTTTAATGGAAATGTGGTGTGGAGGGATCGCTGGCGGCAAAGCCGCCAGCGATCCCTCCACACCACCAAATATTACAAATACACCTGTCATTCTGAACAAAGTGAAGAATCTTATTATTAATCGGTTATTAGTGAAAAATTAAATTATGCATTACTTATTTCCAGAATAATAAAACCTTTTTCTCTGCAAATCCTTTGGATTACCACCAATAAGCACTTCAAAATCACCAACTTCGGCAATCCATCGGTTATGCAAACCAACAAACTTCAGATCATCGTAGCCAATGGTTAGCGATACGGTTTTGGTTTCGCCAACATCAAGATGGATTTTCTCAAAACCAACCAATTTGCGATCGTCAGGAGTAATGGATGCTACCAAATCGCGAATGAAAAGCTGTACAACCTCCTTTCCTGGGTAATTTCCAACGTTTTTGACTTCCACGCTAACCGTAATATTTTGCTCACTATAAACGGTATCAGTTGATATTGTGAAGTTTGAGAGCTCGAAATTGGTGTAGCTTAACCCGTGCCCAAACTCCCACTGCGGATTAAAACCATCCATGCCGAACTTGTCATCCAGCTTATCGCTACCCTTGTGCTGGTACGTGTGCAAAGTGTTGGTGTAACGTGGGTAGGTGTAAGGTAACTTTCCGCTAGGATTTTCAGCTCCGCTGATAATCTCCGCCAAAGCTCTTCCACCTTCATGGCCAGGCCAGTATGCCATAAGAATTGCACTGGCGAGTGGTTCAATATCACGAATTATACGTGGTCGTCCTTGGAGTAAAATTACCACGATTGGTTTCCCGCTTTTATGGAGATATTTTACCAAATCGAGTTGATTTTGAGGTAGATCGAGGCTATGAATATCGGAAAATTTTTCTGTGGTGGGCTTTTCACCAAGGCAAACAAAGATTATGTCGGAACTTGTGGCTTTTCTTAACAGGCTTTCGCTTTTCATGAATTCACCTTCGAAGTCAGTTCCTAACTCGTAAGTCACGCTCTTTTCTCCGAAAGAAGTCTGCATGGCTTGCAGGAAAGTTTTCTTGCCCTCATCGTCATAGGTAGGATCATCGCCTTTGAATGTTCGGCTCCAGGGGCCATTGAGTGAGGTTAAAGAGTTTGCTGTGGGACCAGTTACCAAAATTCTTTGATTTTTTTTCCCAATGGGTAAAGTGTTGTTGTCGTTCTTGAGTAGGGTAATTGCCTCAAGGGCAGCCTGCTTGCTCAACGTTGCAAACTCCTCGGAGCCAAACTTTTTGTAATTGGCAGGGTTGTGGTACGATCTTTCCAAAAGGCCCAACTTGAACTTTACGAAAAGAATTCTTCGTACGGCATCATCAATCCTGCTCATTGGGATTTCACCAGACTTTACCAAATCAATAACATCCACAGCAAAACTAGCATCGTAAGGAACCATGCACATGTCAACTCCAGCCAGAACGGCCAGCTTTGCTGCTTCGCGGGTATCCTTGGCCACGAAATGGTTCTCAACCAATCGGTTAATATCGCCCCAATCGGTTATAACAAATCCTTTTAAACCAAGTTCATTCTTAAGCACATCGGTAATTAAATACCTATCGATATGACCAGGAACACCATTTACCGCACCCGAATTTAGCATTACAGTAACTGCGCCCTTTTCGATGGCATCCCTGAAAGGTTCGAGGTAGTATTGCCTTAGATAATGCTCGGGAATTATAGCGGGAGAACGATCCTTCCCGCTAAATGGAGTGCCATAGCCAATAAAATGCTTTAAGCAAACAGCAACGCTTGTTGAGTCGGAAATTGAATTGCCCTGCGACCCTTCAACAAAAGCAGTTCCCATCACTTTATTCATGTAGGTATCCTCGCCAAACGTTTCAAAAATCCGACCCCAAATCGGTTGCATGCTCACATCGAGAACTGGGGCGTAATTCCAGGGAGTTGACGATGCCCTCAACTCGTAAGCCGTAACTTCGCCGGTTATTCTGGCAAACTCGGGGTTCCATGTTGCCGCAAGAGCAATTTGTTGAGGGAATAGGGTAGAGCCAGCCGTGTAGTTTGCTCCATGTACACCATCAATTCCAAAAAGGATAGGGATTTTGTGGGTTGTATTTGCAGAAACGTACTCCTGTAATGATTTAATTATTCGATACCACTCCTCCTTTGTTGGTGGATATTTCCCTTTGTTTTGAACTGAACCAACATGGTGATGCAAAAGGAGTTGCTGCATTTTCATGGAGTCAAGCAGCAGTGTATCGCTGTCGTTCCAGAATGGACCCTGTGTTAATGCGGTTAAACCAATGTTGGTCATTTGACCAGCCTTTTCCTCCAACGTTAGTAGTTTTAAAAGGCTGTCGGCCTTGTGGAAGTATTTTGCATCTGGATCCCTTAGGCCAGAATTAATGCAGCCAGTGAAAAGGATGATGACAAGGAAAAGGCTTGGAATATAAAACTTCATCATCAACGATTTTAAACGGTTTTAGTTTTTAAAACTATAGGATAAAGAACAACAAAAAAGACCATTCAGAAAAGATGTCTCAATTCATTCGAAATCAAAAAATTTTTAAAAGATTTACCCTGAACTTCAGCTCAGAGCAATCAATATCTGACATCTACGGAACCATTATTATTCAACCAAAAACGGAATATTAACCGTTCCAACATTCTTATTATCATCTACTATGTAGATATATAATCGGTACATCCCTTTTTGCGCTGGAGATTTAAAAACAACCTCAGCTGTGGATGCCTTAATAATTAATCCTTCAATGGTTTCGGGGCGAGGTTCGAAGTCACCACCATCACTAAGTTCAACAGCCTCAGGAAGTATTTCGGCACGAACAGTTATATTTGCATCAATATTGTATTCGGCATCAACAAGAGCAGTAAACTGCGAATCTTTGGTTAGCTTCACATTATCGAAACGGCTACCCTTATCAACAATAACAGCATTCTTAACTTTTGGAGCCATCTTTTCGGGCCAATTGCCTGTCCACAAGTACCCCATAACATTGATAGCCTCAGTTTTCTCACCGATCTCGGTGAAAAGACCATACCAAGTTGGAGTTCGTTCCTGTTTTTGACCCCATAGGAAAACGTAGGAGCCCATGCAGTTTGCCGCATCGGCAAGAATGGCTTGCTCATAGCGGAGTTTAATGGCATCGGCCTTTTCGGTTGAGGTTTGCTCAATGGGTGATCCCCACTCAGTTGAGGGCATTTCCCAGTGACCCGTTGCACCCCATTCAGTAACAAGGTATGGGCCATCGTATCCTGCTTCGGCAAGCCTTTTCTCAAGGTTAATTATATCACCATACATCTGAATGGATAGAAAATCTATTTCAGGACAATTCTCGGCAATATACTCCACTTCTCCTTTGCCGATTCCTGCAAGCATTGTGGTAACAACATGGTTTCCATCAACTTCCTTGATCATCTTGGCGATATCATTTACTGCATTCCAAACCTTTTTGTTAGTGTAGCGAAGGTTTAGCTCGTTGCCAATTCCCCATCCCAGGAGAGCGGGATGGTCTTTTAGGGCGATTACATCGTTTTTGATTTGCTCAAGCTGAGCAGCAACGGCTACCTCATCGTTATAATCGAAGCCGTGACGCTCCTTGGCAACATCTAAGCCCATTAAAACCATTAGTCCATGCTCCAAAGCGTTGTCGAGCACCTCCTTACCAGTTGCTTGGCTGTTGTTCACCCGCCATGTGCGGATTGAATTGCCGCCATGAGCGGCAACAAGATGGCAGGCTCCGTATTCGCATCCTGCTCCTTTAACGAAGAACTCCTCACCGTTAACAAACAGTCGGTACTTTCCATCCACGTTCTTCATTTCAACATGCGAGGGATCAAGTTCCTCGGTAGTTTTTTTGTTATCGTTAACCACATTGCAAGCGGTCAATATTGCAGCTGAGAAAATCAATATAAAAAAACGAGTTGTTTTCATAATTATTCGTGTTTAATGAGTTTAGCCTCAAGTTCTTCGAGTGATTTTCCCTTTGTTTCGGGAACAAATCGCCAAACGAAAAATAAGGTTAGAAGTCCGAAAAATGAGTAGATGAAGTAGGTGGCGCTTGATCCCAAATTTTCTAATTGCGCAGGGAAAACTGTTGCCACTGAGAAGCTAACGATAGAATTCCAGAATCCCATGATTGAAATGGCAAGGCCACGTAGCTTGTTTGGGAAAATCTCCGAGAGCAACGCCCACATTACAGGTCCCATTGAAATTGCAAAGGATGCAACAAACATTATCAACCCAATGAGAATCCAGGTTGGATTTACGGCTATGGAATGTTTTAAAATAATCTCCTTAAAACTGTTATAGGTATCAACCCCAACGGTCTGCTTAACTAATCCAAAGAATGCCACCTCGCTTCCAAAGGCATTGCCATTAAGCTGGTTTAGTCGGGCAATATTTTCCAAATGGTGTGGTGCAACGCCCATCTGCTCAACTTCTTCGGTTAAAGCGGTCATGGATTTATTATCGATTGTGTACTTGGCGTTACCAAATGAAAAGCCAACAATAGCAAGCGATATGCAGATACCAGCAGCACCAATGTAAAGCAGAGGTTTTCGTCCCAATCGATCAATTAAAAACATGGCAACTACTGTCATTACCACGTTTGTAACGCCAAGTATTGCAGCCTGCATAAAAGCAGCATCCTTGCCGCCACCAGCCATTTCGAAGATCATAGGAGCGTAGTAGAAGATTGCGTTTATGCCCGTTATCTGCTGAAAGAATGCAATTCCAAAACCGATAATTAGAACAGTTTTCATTTTTTTTGAAAAAACATCTGCAAAGCGGGCTTTCTCCTTATTAACTTCTGAATGAAGGCTATCGTTGATTTCTCGTTGTTCAATTTCTGATTGCTCCTGACCGTGAATTCTGACCAGAACTCCCTGAGCCTCGTTATCAAAACCCTTTAGAATGAGCCATCTTGGGCTTCGTGGCACGAAGAAGAGTAGAATAAGATAAAGCAAAGCGGGAACGGCTTCCACCCCAAGCATAATCCTCCATTTTAAATCGGGATCGGCTATGGTTTGCTGAAAGTATAGGTTTGAAAAGTACGCAATTGAGATACCCAAAACTATGTTTAGCTGGTTGAAAGTTACCAGGGTTCCACGTAGCTTGCGGGGAGCAATTTCAGCAATATACATTGGTGCAATAAGAATAGCCATACCTACACCGAACCCACCAATGATTCGTGCGATGATAAAGCTGACAATTTCCCAAGAAAAAGCTGTGAATATTGCGCTGATTATAAAAAGCAGAGCGGTAATCATCAAAATTCTCCGGCGACCGAAACGGTCGGCAAGTCGTCCTGCAACAATATTTCCCATAATAGCACCAAGAATCAAGGAACTCACGGAAAAACCGATTAGCATTGAGCCAGAATTAAGCCCAAAAGTTGCTCTGTAGAAGGGAGTTGCCCCAGAAATTACAGCGCTATCGAACCCAAGCAGAAAACCTCCTAGTGCAACGACGAGGGAGATAAATATGGTGTAGGTCTTTTTATTCATTTTTTTTGGTTTAGTTGTTTCACATCATGTTAGACGCCGTAGGTGGCAAATAGCGATAGCGTTTCAGTTTAGTTTGTCCTATGCGCCCCGTAGGGTGCGCAATAGTTTTGATTTATTGCACCCGCTACGGGGTGCTTAAAGAAATGGAATCGTTTTTCCATCGCTATACGCCCTCTATCGAGGGCGATTAATATTATTGTTTTTCAATTATTTCAAATTCAAGTTTCGCTCCCGATTGGGAACTATTCCCAACCCAAAGATTATATTTCCCTGGCTCCACAACGTACTTCATATCAGGATTATGGAAGCCAAGAGATTTTGTGTTTAATTGGAAAACAACTTCTTTTGTTTCGCTTGGTGCAAGTAAAATCTTCTCAAAGGCTCTTAATTCTTTTACAGGTCGAGTACGACTTCCAAAAAGCTGACGCGTATAGAGTTGAACCACTTCAGAGGCTTCGTATTTTCCAGTATTTTTAAGTTTTGCGGAAACCTTCAGCATTTCGCCAACTCTCAGATTTGCTGCATCAAGTTTTACATCATAAATTTCGAAAGTGGAGTAGGATAGCCCAAATCCAAAGTGGTACATTGGCTCAAAGCCGTAATCGAGGTAATGCGAAGTATTGCCAATGGAAAGCTGCGGTGCCTCGGCTGGAATGTCACATAACCTTTCCCAAGTTTCATTGCTTGCGGGTTTCCCAGTATTCTTATGGTTGTAATATATTGGTATTTGCCCAACATGCCGAGGAAATGTTACGGGTAGTTTGCCTGAGGGCGAAACAACACCAAAAAGTAAATCAGCAATTGCTGGTCCAGCCATCGTCCCGGGATGCCAAGCGTATAGAATGGCATCCATCAATGGTTCAACCACTTCGAAGGTAACTGGTCGTCCAGCCATAATAATGGCCACAACGGGTTTCCCCGCTGTGACCACTACCTCAGCCAGCTCTATTTGTGCACCCTGTAAATCAATATTTGCCAAGCAATGCGATTCGCCCGATAGTATCGACTCCTCACCCAGAAACATTAGCACGAGATCGGATCGTTTTACATCTCGGAGAATGCTCTGCCTATCAATTATATTCTTCGAACGGCTTAACTCCAATGCACGGTGATAGAATATTTCAATCCCCTTATACTTACCAACTTCCTTTAACGATTGTAATGGTGTGATAGCATCTTCCTTTCTTCCATCGAAAATCCATGTTCCAAGCTGATCATGCGGAGCATCGGCCAATGGGCCAATAACTGCAATTCGTTTCACTTGGTTTGAAATGGGTAATGTCCCTTCATTTTTTAGCAGCACAACGCTTTCCTGAGCCAATTTTTTTGCCACATGTAGATGATCATCGTTGAGAAGTTCTGGAAAATCTCCCATGTGAGCGTAGGGATTTTCGAAAAGACCCAACTTAAACTTAAATTGAAGTATTCGCCTAACTGCATCATCAATTTGTTTTTCGCTAATTCTTCCTTCCTTAATTAAATCAGAAAGATATGTTTCGTAAGCCGTGCTGGCCATCTCCATATCAACGGTAGCTTGTATTGCTTTTACAGCCGATTCTTTATGGTTTGGCGTGTAGCCATGTACCACCATTTGCGTTACCGATTCCCAATCGCTTAGCACAACGCCGTTGTAACCCCACTGCTTGCGAAGCAAATTGCGAAGCAAAGGAACATGCCCTGTTGCAGGAATTCCGTTTATCTCGTTGAAGGCTGTCATTATGCTAGCTGCTCCCGCATCGATGCACATTTTAAACGGAGGCAAGACTATATCGTAAAGATCATTCTCTGAAATATTTGCCGTGTTGTAATCGCGACCGCCCTCTGCCCATCCGTATGCTGCAAAGTGCTTAACGCATGCTGCAATTGATGTGGGATTGGAAAGATCATCGCCCTGAAAACCACGGATAACGGCTGCACCAAAAATGCCATTCAGCAAATGATCCTCGCCAAAGCTTTCGGCAATTCGTCCCCAGCGGGGATCGCGGGTAACGTCGATCATTGGAGCAAAGCTCCAGCGAACACCTTGGGAAGATGCTTCAATAGCAGCAACACGTGCTGCCTGTTCAACAAGATTTACGTTCCAGCTTGCTGCTTGGGCCAAAGGAATAGGCATTATGGTTCGAAAGCCATGAATTACATCTCGTCCGATAAGCAATGGAATTCCAAGGCGACTTTCTTCAACAGCAATCTGCTGGATTTTATTCACCGCCTCTGGATCAACCTGGTTAAGCACCGATCCAATCTTTCCTGCTTCAATTAACTCCTCAAGATTAGGATGATCGCCATTCTTTTGCACTAACTGGCCGATTTTCTCCTCAATAGTCATTCTCTTCAGAAGTTCATCTATTTGAACATCCAAGTCATCCATCCCTTTCCTTGACTCGCAAGCAAGGAAAAAGAATGAAAACCCAACCAACAATAAAATCTGAAAGATTTTATTCATAGTTTTAAAAAGAATGTTACACAAGAAACTAATCGAACATATTTAGCAATAAACACCAGACTATTAAAAGTTAAATTGCTAAATTATTAGTAATAAACTAGTAACCATCATTTTGCACCAAAGTACCTGCCGAAAGATCAATTTCGGTTTGAGGAATTGGCAAAAAACCTTTTGTGTTTGAATTGAATGTTACTTGGAAAATTTGCTGATCACCAACGTAATTTGGTCCACTAATAGAATGAGTTAATTGTTGTCCAGCAAAGCTAAGTCCCTTCCTAAGCACATCAAAGTAGCGTATACCTTCGAGTGAAAGTTCTAACCTTCTTTCCCTATAAATATTTTCAGGTGTTGCAGGGATGCTAGATAAACCAACTCTAATTCTAACACGGTCAAGGTAAGTTTGAGCATTTGCACTACCAAGTTCTGCTGCCATTAAGAGAACATCAGAGAAACGGATTACGCGGAAATTGCATGTTCTGTTTAGTTCAAACTGCCCATCAGATCCCCAGTGCTCAGCATCGGAACTATACTTTTTAGAGTAGTAACCAGTGTGCTGATAACCTTTTACCAATGTCCCATCAAGTTCTTCTTCAGTGAGAATGGTGTATTGAAATCTAGGATCTCCGGCTAAATCTTGAGCCAACTTATGATTAACAGTTGCGAAACTCCATCCTCTGTTCCATTTTTGTGATCCTGTAACTCTTGGCCCTTGCATTTGAGCAGCAAGGTTGCCATTTCCTCCTCTTGGATAACCCCAATCCCACCAAGGGGGTGTATCACCGTGGGAGATTTCAAAAACAGATTCAATACCGAATTCGCCAACCAGTTTAAAGTTATCTTGATAGTTTTCAAAAAGATCATGTCCACTGTTTGTTATGAGATCTTCTAGTTGTGTAAGGACATATGCTTGATTAACAGTAGTTCCTCCTGCATTTAAATCTGCATTGTAAACCCCATTGTAGAAAAGAAAAACTCTGGCCAACAGTGCTTGAGCAGCCCACTTGGTTATTCTCCCAGCCTCGGCAGCTGGAACACTAGTGGGTAAATCTGAAATTGCCTGAACAAGGTCAAGTGCAATCTGATTGTATACCTCCTGAGGAGTATTTTGTTCCTGTTGATATTCAGAAGGTCCTTTAATGGTAGCTGTAAGTAGAGGAATGTTTTCAAAGAAACGAACCTGTTCAAAGTAAAAATAAGCTCTTAAAAATTTTACTTCAGCTATTGTTCTGGATTTAAAATCGTCAGTTGCATCAATACCATCAATAATCTCAAGATAAAGGTTAGCTCGGTATATTCCTATATAGTTTTTAATCCAAATTGAGTGAGCAAGTAAACTTGTTGTTGGTATATTGAAAGTGTTGAATTCATTCTCATCCATTCCATCGTTGGCATCAGCTCCACCTGCATAAGCATCATCAGAGAGAATATCAGACATAGTTAAAAAGGGAGCCCACGAAACTCCAGGTGTAGACTGGTAAGTTAGAACATCGTACACCGCAACCAGAGCCTTTAGAGCATCTTCCTCGGTTTGATAAAAGTTTGACGAAACCACTTGGTCTAGTGGTTTGAGGTCAAGAAAATCCTCGCAACTTGATAAAAGCAGAACAACAAGTAATGCTTTTGCTAATTTTGTTATATAGTTCTTCATATTTCTGCCTGTTTAAATTTAGAATGTCATAGTTGTACCTAAACGAAAAGTTCTTGCTTGAGGATAGATTCCTCTATCTATTGCAATATCAAACGAACTCATTGCACCAATTTCAGGATCAGCTCCTGTATATTTGGTGATTGTGAATAGGTTCTCTGCAGAAACATAAAACCTTAAGGTTTTTGCTTTTAGTCGTTTTTGAAGATTTTCTGGCAGAGTGTACCCGAACTGTACATTCTTAATTCTTAAATAAGATCCATCTTCAATGTAAAGATCAGAAACACGGTGATTATTATTTACATCGTACCATGTAACTCGTGGAGTATCCTTTGAAGGTTTTTCCTCTGTCCAACGATCCAGAATAGCAGTTGTTCTGTTAGTGTAATACAGATCTTGTCTCTGCGAACCATTAAAAATGTCGTTCCCATAAGTTCCAATCAGCAGCATTGAGAAGTCGAACTGCTTATACTCAATGGATCCATTCATACCAAAAGTCCATTCTGGTGTGGGATTACCAATCATAGTTCTGTCTTTTTCATTTATCACACCGTCTTTGTTTACGTCAACAAATCGAACATCGCCTGGTTTAGCATTGGGTTGAAGCACTTCTCCTGTGATTCCAATGTGTTGATATATTTCAGCTTGACTTTGGAAAATCCCATTAGTTTTATAGCCCCAGAAATAAGCAATCGGTAAACCCAATTCGGTGCGAGTTACCATTCCAGCCACAGCCCATGTAGCACCAGGTAATACGCCATCTTCGTTCCCTATAACAATCATTTTGTTCTTATTGTATGCCCCATTAATACCTATGGAGTATTTTACTCCCTCAATATAGTGTCGCCAGTTGAATGACATTTCTATTCCTCGGTTACGAACACTACCAACATTAGCATATGGGGGGTCGTTCCCTACGTGAGCAGGTATTGGGATTCTTTCCAGAAGCCCCTTTGTTGTTTTATTGTAGAAGTCGATAGTAGCTGTAAGCCTATTATTGTATGCCCCTATATCGAAAGCGATGTCAATTTGTTCCGATTCTTCCCAGTGGATATCAGCATTTTCTATGTAAGCTGGTGATGCTCCAATCATCCTTCCTCCAGCGAAGATATAGCCCCTGCTATAGTCCATAACCGATATAAATTGGTAGTCACCAATCTCCTGATTTCCATTTACTCCCCAGGATGCTCTAAGTTTTAAGAAGTTAATTGGATGAATATTTGGCATAAATTCTTCATCACTGATTACCCAAGAAACACCCAGGGATGGAAATATCCCGTAACGATTATTAGGTCCGAATTTTGATGATCCATCCCTTCGGATAATACCTGTGAAAGAGTATTTGCTTTTGTAATCGTAAGTTAAACGACCAAAAGTTGATAGTAATGCAGCATGGGAGGCCCCACCCCTTGCTTCCCATACTGTATCAGTTGCCATATTTAGGTATACATGGTTAGGATCAGTGACAGGAACTTTAGCATTAAATCCAAAAAGGTTTTCAAAATTAAACTTGCTCGCAGTAGTTCCAAGAAGTACTGAGAAGTTATGATCTTCAATTATTTTAGAATACGCAATAGTATTCTCCCATTGCCATGTATAGTATCGATCTATTACCTTGGAAACAGAGGTTTTTTCAACATTCAGTTGAGCTCCATTAAGGTAGAATAATGGTCTGTGAGAGTCGTTTAGCACATATGCCATATCAATTCCCAGGCTAGTGTTAAACTTTAAATCTTCAATTATTTCAAGTTCACCGAATATATTTCCGACTACCTTATCAACCCTAGTTTGAGCATTCTGGATTTCTAGTAACGCTAAGGGGTTAACTATTTCTGCACCAACTATTTTTGATATTCCGTAAACTTTACCATCGGGGTTAGTTACAACAGGTTCACTTGCATACGGATCATTGCTAAGTTCATACTCATCCTCTTCATATAAAGGTGTTAAAGGATCGAGATTAAGGGCACTACTGTATGCTCCGTTGAATGATTGATTACTTGCAATGCCTCTCCTAATAATATGTGAGTATGCAAGATTGCTGCCGAATCTGAAGTTACTGTTTACTTCATGCCGTGAATTAAGCCTTCCAGTGATTCTGTCGAATTGCGATTTATCACCACCAATGATTCCCTGTTGTGTATAGTAAGACATTGACGATGCATAGGTAGACTTTTCGTTTCCACCAGTAACCGATATTTCATGATTTGTAATTGGCGCATTTTTTTGAAAAAGATGCTCTTGCCAATTGGTATTATGCTTTGGAATTTCATTTAAATCAAACGTTTCAGTTAAATTGGAATTTCTACGAGCTTCGTTCCAAATCATTTTATATTGATTGGCATTAAGCATATCAATGGTTTTTGAAACATTCTGTATTCCACGGTAACCGGAGTAGGTTACATTCATTTCACCTTTTTTTGCACCTTTAGTAGTGATTAGGACAACGCCATTTGCTGCTCTAGCACCATAAATTGCTGCTGAAGCTGCATCCTTAAGCACATCAATAGATTCAATATCGCCAGGATTTAAGTAATCGATTCCTCCTACTGCCATTCCGTCGACAATATAAAGAGGGTCTGAATTTCCAGTTGTTCCAGCACCTCTTATACGAACTGTGGGAGCTTCGCCAGGTTGCCCGGAAAGATTGGTAACTAGAACACCCGGTGTACGTCCTTGCATAGCTTGATCGATTCGTAAGATAGGAGTTGCGCTAATCTCTTCGGCGCTAACGCTAGCAATGGCACCGGTAACTACTTTCTTTTTTTGTACACCGTAACCGATAACTACAAGTTCTTCGAGTTCTGTGGTTTGGAAAAAGAGGGAAATATTAATTACATTTTGGTTGTTAACTTCAACTATTGTAGTTTGATATCCAACAAAGGACACTTCAAGTTTAGCATTTGGATTTGAAACAGTAATGGAATAGTTACCATCCAAGTTGGACGATGTACCGTTTGTTGTACCTTGCTCAAGGATTGTAGCACCGGGTATTCCAGATCCAGTTTCGCTATCGGTTACTTTTCCGGTAACAGTATGGGCTTGTGCATACAGGTAACCAGAGTAAGAAAGCATCAATAAAGTTATTAGAAGACTTTGGAAGTTTACTCTCATAATATTTACATTTTAATTGAATAAATCATATTGCGATTCATTAATCCAAAACAATTAATACTAATTCTTTAGTTTTAATCGTCTTTAAGTTATTCTTTTTGAAATACGCGGATGTAATCTACCCTCATTTGCTGAGGGAAAAATGTAGTAGCATCGGGGTTCCCAGGCCAATTTCCACCAACAGCAACATTAAATATAAAAAAGAAACTTTGATGGAACTCTGTCATGTGATCAGGAGTAATATCAATCTGATAGAATTGGATATCATTTACATACCAAGTAATGTATGTTTCGTCCCAAATAATTGAGAAAACATGGTACTCATTGGCAAAGATTCCCGATGTCAATGAGTAGCTTTCTCCAGCTGACACATGTCCGTTGTAGTCCCAATGCACTGTTCCATAAACTGTTTTTTCTCTGCCACTTCCGCCTATCATTTCCATTATATCAATCTCGCCGCATTTTGGCCAACCAACCGAGGTTATATTATTACCAAGCATCCATAGTGCTGGCCATATCCCTTGTCCTTTAGGAAGTAGTGCCCGAATATCTACTCTGCCATATTTAAATGATTTTTTGTCCTGAGTTTTTATGCGTGTCGAGGTATAGTTACTCCCTTGATAATTCTCATTTCGGGCCTCTATAGTTAGAACTTGGCCATCCACCCATGCATTTTCCTGACGGTAATACTGCAGTTCGTTGTTTCCCCATCCACAATTTGGACATCCGTTTCCTATTTCAAAAACCCAATTATCACTATTTAAAGTGCTGCCATCAAACTCATCGTTCCAAACCAATAGGTAACCATCGTATTCAAGAGGTGTTGTATATCCATCTTCAACAGATACTTCATTGCCAACGATGACCGATATTAACCTTACCTCTTTAATATATTTGCCAGATAAACCATAGGCGCGAACTTCAATCTGGTAATTTCCTGTTTGTAAAAATATATGCTCAAATATTCCTGTTGTATTTATAACTACGTTTTCATCATTGGTTCCTATGCGTAGTTGGTATTCTATTGCATTATCGGCTGTTGCAGCAATATGAACCATTCCAGAACCATCATCGGAAATGGTTATTTCTACCATTAGGTTTGATGGATCATCAGTGTTGATGATTTTTTTCCCATCACAGGCTGATAGCAATACAATGACCAGAAGATTTAATAAGTACATTTTGGTTCTGAGATATTTCATAATATATTTTAAAAAAAAGCTATGGCCAGCAAAAGTGCTGACCATAGCTAATTAACCAAAAACTATTCAAACATGAAATTACGAATATAGAAGGTGCCGGTGGCAGTATGCCCACCTCCTCCAATGGAAATTGCAAAGAAATCAAGATCGTCGCGATCAAAAGGTGTATAATTTTCAAAACCAGGACCACTTGTTGGAGAATCGAGTTGGAATGTCCATGTTTGCCATTCGTCTAAAACAACATCGTCAGGGTTAACATCATATTGAATGTGTGCTGTCCACCACTGTTCTGTTTGGCTAGCTTCACCAATTATTATTGCAATATTCTTTGTTAATGTACCAGTGAAATCATTTGAACTTGGTATGTACACATCAAGAGATACTGTAGTGAAGTTATCGAATTGAATATCATAATCCATTTGAAACTGAAGCTCCTGATACATACCATATCTTTCATATTTTCCAACAGCAGTTTCTCCTCCGTCAGGATCATCAACACCTATTGTAAGGGTGAGTCCATTTGCTGCAACTCCAGTTCCAGGGTAAACTGCTGCAGTATCAAGTAGCACAAAGTCATCTGTGGCAGCAAAAGTGTTCCACATTTCTGTTGGGGTTAAATCTTCTAAATCTTCACCATATGGTTCTTGTTCTTCCACAACTTCGGGTTCCAATGTGGGGTCAGAATAGCTGGCATAAACAATTTTCCAGTAACCACCGCCACCAGCATTTCCATCACCATAATCAAAAACTACTGTCATTAGATCATAACCAGTTTCTTGTGTTATGGAAAGATTAAATGTTACGCTTGCAACAGGAACAGTAGTATAATCTGACGTGCCTAGTTTAGGAATACCTATCCAGGCTCCAAGTCCTGTAAGGGTTGCAGTGCCTGCAGAAGGATCGTAAGTGAATTCATGAGTTCCAGATAGCCATGCGCTTACATCGATACCGTCTAAGTTTATCATGTTGGCAGCTATGGCTTCAAAACAAATCTCAAAATTCCATTGGCCATCAAATACACCGTATTCCCCCCAGAACATTCCTTTATCATCAAAAACGTATGTACTGTCAAAGTGAAATGTAAATTCCTGATAGTAAAGACATGGTCTTTCACCGTCGTTTTGTAATCCTGGCCACCAACCTGCAGGATCATCAGGGTTAGGTCCCGCAGACATTGAAGTGCCCTCTCTGAATAATTTCCATGTTTTTGAAACTTCGCCGGTAAGCAATTTATAGGCCTCATAGGGATCAGTTATTGTAATTGTTTCCGGATAACTATGGCTAGCACCATCCTTGTTCGTTGCAGTTAGTATAACGGTATAATCACCTTCAGCGTCATAAATATGAACTGGGTCCTGCTCAGTGGAAGTTTCTCCATCTCCAAAATCCCAGCTGTAAGTAGTGGCATTCTGTGAGTAGTTTGTAAATGTTACCTCAAGAAAATTTGTTTCGCTAATTGCATATTGAAAACTTGCAATGGGATCTGGACCTGGCTCTTCATCTTTACATGATAAAAATGTAATGAGAAAAAATGCGCCAAAAAGCAAAATTGCTTTCTTAAAGAATTTTGATGTGTTTGTTTTCATTTTCAGAAATTTTTAATTAGTAAAAGGGTTAATTTGGTGAAAAGTAAATTTTAATGTTATTCTTTATTGTATTTAGCAAATTAACCCGTTGACCCACCTATATCCAAATAATAATATTCATCAAAGGCACTACATCAAAAAAAAACACTACATCAAGTATACATCAATTATTAAATAAAAGCATTGAAAAATAATGGAATATTGAATTATCTTATTCTTTTTTTTATTTTCACAATTGAAAAAATAAAATTTAAAAAATAGGGAAATAAATTTGAAAAAATTTATATTGTTTTTTTATAAAAGAGATAGGTTAAACCTTAAAATGATAATAGAAAATCGGTTAGGTTTGCATTGTGATCTAACTTAAGTTTCTTCCGCAAACGATAGCGACTAATCTCAACTCCTCTTATTGAAATATTCATTAAGGGAGCTATCTCTTTAGTAGAAATGTTCATTCGAAGGTAAGCGCACAAACGTAATTCTTTTGGTGATAAATCTTCATATTTTTCTTTTAGCCTTGCAATAAAATCCTGATGTACTTCATCAAAATAGCTGTTAAATAGTTCCCAACTCTTCTCATTTCTTAGGTCTCTGTTAATTTTTTTCAGTAAGCCATTCACTTTGTCCTTTTCAGGACTGTCGGTTTTTATGGTTTTTAATAATTTACTAAGATCCTCTTTTAAATAGGTTAAAGTTTTATTTTTTTGAATAAGGTGAAGTGTTGCATTGGCCAATTCTTTGTTTTTAAATCTCATTTCACTTTTGAGACTTTCGTTACGAAGTTGCATGATCTCCTTTTCACTGAGAGCGGTTTGTTCCTTGAAAATCTTTTCTCGCTGGGCAAGTCTTTTTTCATGTTTCAGTTTTTCTCTTTGCCTTGCTTTAAGAATTTTCTTTCTGATATAATAGAAATTTCCTAATATGATAAGTATAAGGATAACTAAATATATTGCATATGCTGCACGGGAACGAAGTATTGGTGGTTTTATAACAAAATGAAAACTTATTATCTCACTTTCTGCTCTAAATACGTTTATAGCTTTAATCTGAAAAGTATAGCTGCCCTCCCTTAGGTTTGTGTATTCCTTGAAGTTAACTCTGTCCCAATCCGACCAATTGGCATTAAACCCAACCAACCGATGGGAGAATTCAATTTTATCAGGATTTTCAAATGCTGGAGAAGTAAATTTAAAGGTAACAGAATTCTTAGAATAGGGGAGTATACGTGTTTTATCGCTTGGAGTAAATGTATTTGAAACAAAAAAAGATGTAATTGATTTTTGCTTTCCATAAAATGTAGCCTCCTTAATAAAAACTTCATCAGCAACAAGGTAATCTTTTATAATATTTGGTGAGTAGTGTATCAACCCCTTTTGAGACCCAATAAATACATTGTATGAATCGTGAATATAGATATTTTGAAATGCAGGAAGTAGAATTTCATTAACACTTGAAAAAGGGGATGTTATGTCGATATAAGTACCATCTTCAAGCAAACGCATCAAGCCTAAGTAATCGTTGGTAAAGTACCATAGATTTCCATTTTTATCCTGATGAATTTTATCAATGAAACCCTTATGCTTAAAAAGAAAGTTGAGATCATCTGGTTTCTTAAACGAGTCTGTGGAATGGTCATATTTAAAGATCCCATTTTGAGAAGTTATATACATCTCCGAGTTTAAAATTTGAATATTATAGGGTAGTTCTTCGGGTAATTCTCTTTCCGCCTTATAAAGTTTTACCGTAAGAACTGAATCAAGAGAACTACTTAGTTTTAGTTTAAACAGCCCTCTGTAACCATGAGCTACCCAAAGATTATTAAAGCTGTCCATAAATAAGTTTCTACTTGACTCATAAAAGCCTTTAACCTCATCATAAAAATCCCAACTTCCTTTTTGTCTGTGAAAACGAACTAAACCAGTGTAAGTTCCAGCAAGTACAAATTGATCGTTATTAGCTGGTTTAAGAAATGACCAGAATCCCCTTATGTCAGAAATTTGAATTGCAGTATATCCTTCAATTATAAAGCATCCAAAGTTGTGTCCACAAAAAAGAGTATTATCAATAATATCAAGACACCAAACTTGACCCTCAGTACCTTTTATAAGAGAAAATTCTCCTTTGTTTGAATTAAAACTGTTAATTTTTTTGAATTCTTTTGCATATAAACCTTGATTGGTTCCCACATACATAACCCCCTTATGTACAATTGAAGTATATGCACTTTCAATATTGTAGTTATAATTAAGCAAAGAAATTGGGGAACTAACTTCCAGGTAGTCGATTCCGTTATCAAGACCAAGCCATAGGTTATTCCTTCTATCCTCAAAAACACTAAGTATAGTATTGTTCTGTAATCCCTTATAACGGTTAAGATGCTGTAGAATATGACCTTCTTGATTGCTAATATATATACCATTACTTACTGAACCAAAGGCTAAATTTCCATTTAAAAGTTTAATGGCTGAAAAAAGATTATTTTCTTGAATTCTTTCGTTTACTTCTGAAATCCAGGGCTTTATACTTTTTGTTAACTTGTTACAAAGGAACATTCCTTCATTTGAAGTGCCAATAAGTAGTTCCCCGTTATTTAAAGGTAATATACATCTAATCTCATTTCTAAAGAAGATGGGATGCTTACTAAAGAGTTCTAAACTATCATCTTTAAGCAACATCAATCCATTATCAACATCAACGATGAAGAAATCCTCATCAGCTTGATGAAGCATGCTAAATTTACTTACAGGTTCAACAATCTTAATACACCCTTTATTTAGTATGAAGATATAATTAAAGGATTGAAAAATTACTTTACCATTGCTCTCATAGATATTCCAAATCTCATCAATATTTAAGTAAGGTTTTGGTATTAAATGATTTAGAGAGTGGTATGCTAGTTTGTTTTCTTTATCATGAGCAAGGAAACCAATTTCCTCAAATGCTCCTGAATAAATAGTATCGCCAATGGCAAGTACTGATCTAACTACCGACGAATTTGGAACCTGATATGTTTTCCAGTTAGTTCCATCGTATTCCAGGATACCATCATTATTTCCAAAATATAAGAATCCCTTTTGGCATTGGGTGATACTCCAGTTTTGGGTACTAGCATTGTATTTACTCCGGCTATGGTTTACAATATTCGGAACTCCAATGCTTTTTATTTGAGCAACAGCACTGTATATTTGAACAAACAGAATACAAAAATGAAAGAAACGTATAGTTATTCTCATTTTAATAGATCAAAGAAATAATTATACATGAACTGAAGTATCATTTTTAAACAAAAATAATCATTTAATTAATGCAAAGCGGAATCAGTCTTTAATGTAAATACTTTATTTATTAAAGGAATTGAAAATTTACATTAAATGGTATTTTGGTAATCAACTTATAGGTCAACTCGTTTCTTTAATTTTTTTATATGTTTGTAATACATAGAAATAAAATTTAATCAAAGAAATTTGATTTTTTAATGTAAATCATTCATTAATGGGTAGTGTTTATATACGTTTTGCAGAGGATTCAGATAATGAGAAGATCATGGGGTTAGCCAAAAGGTGTCCTCAGGAAGGGATGATTACCTTTTTTCCTAATCGTACTCCACAATTCAACACACTTCATAAGATACTCGACCAAAGTGCTTGGCACCTTGTGGCATGCAAAGACAATCAAATAGTTGGACTAGTTGGTGTAATTCATTTCAACGCTAAGGTTCTTGGCAAGAATTGTAAGATTGGCTATATGCTTGATTTAAGGGTTGACAAGGATTATCGAAGTGGAACTACTGCATATAAGTTAATTAAATCTGCAGCCGATAATCTTCTGCAGTCTGATTTGGATATGGTAATTGCAAACTTTCTTAAGGACAACAAGCGCCCGCTTGTTTTCACAAGCGGGAGGGGAGGATTGCCAAATGCTCATTATATGGGTGATAACAAGATCTTCAACATCTTGCCAATTAGATTTATGCAGCTTAACTGTCGTTTTGAGATAAATGAGCCAAGAGAGGAAGATATTCCTGAAATTATTGAACTTTACCGAAAACATGGAGCAAATGCTAAAATTTCTCCCATTATCACAGAGGAACTTTTCAAGAAGTACATTAGTTCAGTAGAAGGGTTATCGTTTTCTAACTTTCTGATAGCCAAAGAAAATGGGAAAATTAAAGCAATTACTGCATTTTGGGATGAACACAAGTACAAATCGTACCAAGTGCTAAAGTTTAACTTTAGCATAAAGGTGGCAACTAATATTTTAAAATTCCTTTCACTTTTCATGAGGGTGCCTCGTCCCATAAGACTAAATGAACCACTGAGGCAACTTACACTAGTAATGCATGCCCATGATAACTGCCCCGAAGCACTCGATACACTCTTTAGGCATATAAACAACATTAACATAGGGTCAGATTATACCCTAATCATGTTATATGCGCAGGAAAGCGATCCAATATTTAGGTTTATGAAGAAATACATTGGTGTAACCGTGAAAAGCGAGATGTATATTTTCGCTAGGGATAACTCGCTTTTTGAAAAACTCGATTCCGACACATCATCTGTTCAATTTGACTTAACGATGACACTATAAGGATTACCTGTTGCCTAATACTGTATCAATCTCACATCTTCTCAAGAATCAATGAAACAAGCACCCCAAGGTAATTCCCTATAGCGTAGCCAATAATACCTACGGTAAGCCCGGAGAAAATAATCTCACGATTTTTGAGTGCTCCTGCCACAACTGGAACAAATGGAGGTGAGCAAATGAATGCAGTGGAAGTTATTATGAAGGTATCGGTATCTACTTTAAAGATTTTTGATAGAATGGCCTGAATTAACAATGATCCAAATATGACAAGGAAGACATAGGCTCCAATTATCATAGAAGCCAAGTCTATTTTGCTCAAATCGGCCATAGAGGCTATTACCATACAGAAAATGAGGATTAGATACATACCCAACTCAAAAGACTTTTCCAGCTTATTTATGGCTGGGATCAATGATGACACAATACCAAGTGTTGTAATAACTAGAATAACGACTGCCATTTGCGATGATTCTGGAACAATAAGACTTACAGCACCACCAATGCCAAAAATTACTACTGCAACTCCGAATGCTTTAAGAAGTTGAACAATTACATTTTTCTTCAGCATCCCCCAGTATGGATCTTCCCCATCAAAATCACCAATATGTGCTGTGGCAGGATCAATATACTTATACTTAGGAAGGAATTTTAGGAATAGTCGTTGAGCAATTGTCATCACAAAAAGCAAGTGAAATGCTCCCACCACCAAATCGTATGTTGCAATAATCATGTAGTTGGTTTCATCGGCTCCCAAGGCAAGTTTAATGGATGCTAAATTAGGAGTTCCGCCAGTGTATAGGCCAATGAGCATACCCGAAACATCCCAAAGTTCCATGACACCATGCCCCCGAAAAATTAAGTAACCAGTAAAAACTGTAACAATTGCTGCTATTAATGCAAACACCATAGACAGCATTGTTTTCCCAGCAATTTTGAACCACTTCTTCAAATCGGTTGAAAAAAGTAGGAGAGGTATGGCAATAGGAATGGTTAATGTTGTTATAAGATCTTGGGTTCCCTCAATGCCTTCTATCCTGGGTAGAATTCCAATATTGCCAAGCACAAATCCCACAGCATAGGCAATGACTATAGCACCTATTTTGTTTACAAATCGATACTTGTGGCAGAGATGAAGGATAAGAAGTGGTGAGAAAACGTAAAAGACTACAATTGCAATTGTTGCCATATGGTGTAATTTTTTATGCTGTCCAAAATAGAAAAAAAAAACTTTAAAGAACTTTTTTTATTAATAAAATAATTTCTTGATACTAGACATGTATTTTTCAACTTTCAATATCAGAGCAACAATTTATGCAAATCATAACCTGATCCAAACATTGATTATTTTAAAAATGTATTTTTATTGATCATTTAAATAAAAAGGGAATCGTTCATAATAAGCAATTCCCCTTAAAAAGTCGGATAAGAAATTATTTAGAACTTATACTCATTATCCTCTATTAGTTTATCGACAATCCTTCTGCGGGCAATCATTACATTTACTCCTTCAACACGAGTTAAGGTTTTTACTGCCTTAACCAATTTTTCTGCTTCTTCTCCTTCGGCGATTGAGTAAATGGCATCCTTGGCATTCTTGCGGATAAGATGTGCAGTGTCGTAGGTAAATACATCAAGCATGTCCTTGTTAATAGGATGAGAACCTTTTAATCCCTCCAGCTTTTCAACTCTTAATGCCAACGATTCTACCAGGTAAAGTTCCATGATCATATTGGAGAGATTGTTGACCACTTCCTGTTCTGCCATGAACTTTTTCCCCAGTTTTTGCATGGCAACGTGTACAGATAGCATGATGGCCTTTTTGTAGTTTTTCATGTACCTGCGCTTTTGTTCAAAGTAGTTCTCACCCTTTACTACTCCATCGGTAATGCTATCCAGACTTTGATATAGTTTTTCGGCAGGACCAAACAGATCATATTCACCCTTCATGGCACGTTTGGTGGCAGCCTCAACAACAAGTAATCGATTTATTTCATTTGTTCCTTCAAAAATTCGATTGATGCGCGAATCTCGGTATCCACGGTCAATGTTCATTTCGGCAGAGTATCCCATGCCACCATGAACCTGTAGCGCTTCATCAACTACATAATCAAGCATTTCCGATCCCCAAACTTTTAGGATAGCATCTTCCACCGCGTAGTGGCTAATTCCATCGATGGCAGCCCGACCATGGTCGCATCCTTCCGATTTGTACTTGTTTATCATCGAATCAACATCCTTGCTAACACGGTAAATTGCCGATTCGTGTGCATACGTTTTAACAACCATTTGGGCCAGTTTATGCTTAATGGCTCCAAATGTTGAAATAAGTACTCCAAACTGTTTCCGTTCATTAGCATATCGAACAGCATCGGTAATGGTTTGCTTGGCTGCGCCAATCACGTTGGCTCCCAGTTTCATACGTCCCATGTGGAGAATGCTGAGCGCAATGCGAAATCCCTCACCACGTGAACCAAGCATATTCTCAACGGGAACTTTTACATCGTTGTAGTACACTTGGGTTGTTGAAGAACCTTTGATCCCCATCTTGTGCTCATCGGGACCAATTACCACACCTGGCCAACTAGTTTCAACGATAAATGCGCTTAGAATACGATCGTTATCAACTTTGGCGAAAACAACCTGTGTGTCGGCAAATCCACCATTGGTGATCCACATTTTTTGTCCGTTAAGGATGTAGTGCTTGCCATCCTCGCTTAGCTTGGCATTAGTTTTTCCTGAGTTTGCATCGCTACCAGCACCAGGTTCGGTAAGGCAGTATGCGCCAATAAGTTCACCAGTGGCAAGTCTGGAAACATACTTTTGGCGTTGGTCAACATTGCCATAGTACATTATTGGTAATGTCCCAATACCGCAATGGCATTGATACGCCACTGAAAAAGAATAACCTGCACCAGTGGTTTCGGCCACAAGCATTTGAGTGACAAAATCCTGTCCAAATCCATTGTATTCTTCTGGAACCGAGATCCCAAGCATACCCAATTCACCCGCTTTTTTTAGTATGGTTTTCATTAGCTCTCTGTTACCCTTGTCGATATTATCGAGATTAGGGAAAACCTCAGCCTCTATAAAATCACGACAGGTTTGAGCAATCATGCGTTGTTCTTCGTTAAACTCTTCGGGGATAAATATATCCTTTGTGTCAATCTCTTTTACAAGAAATTCTCCACTTTTCATCTTTACTGTTTCCATGTGTCTATAAGGTTATAGTTAGCTAATTCTTTTATGTTATAGGTTAAGCGATAGGGTAATAAGCTCAGCAATATCGTAGTTTTTTATCTCATCCTCCTTGTTTTTGTACTTGATCCCGTCAGTCATCATGGTCATACAGAATGGGCATGCAGTTGCAATCACCATTGCTTCGGTTTTTAGGGCATCTTCAGTACGTTCAATGAAAACTTCTTTGTCCCCCTTTTCGGCTTCTTTGAACATTTGTCCTCCTCCTGCACCACAGCAAAGAGCAAAACTTCTGTTGCGTTCCATCTCCACCAGATTATTGGTTACCGATTTAATAACCCGTCGTGGTTCATCGTAAATACCATTGGCTCTGCCAAGGTAGCAGGGATCGTGGAAGGTAATTATGTTATTGGCAAACTTGCTGGTGTCAACCTTTAACTTTCCCTCGGAAATGTATTTGTCAAGTAGTTCGACGTAGTTGATAATCTCGTAGTTTCCACCTAAATCAGGATACTCGTTTTTGAAAATATTGTAGCAGTGAGGGCAAATGGTTATAATTTTTGAGACCTCATACATTTTGAATGTTTCAATGTTTTGCATAGCCTGCATTTGGTAAAGCATTTCGTTTCCAGCTCTGCGTGCGGGATCTCCGGTACAGGTCTCCTCTTTTCCAAGCACTGCATAGCTAACATTTAGGTGGGTTAGAATTTTTGTGAATGCACGGGCTACTTTTTTGTACCTGTCATCGTAAGCTCCGGCGCAGCCAACCCAAAAAAGAAACTCGGGTTTTTCGCCCTTGGCAAACAACTCTGCCATTACAGGTACTTCAATTTTTACTGTTTCCATATTTCGTTTAATGTTTGATGCGTCATTGCGAGCGTACTTTGCGAAACCCAAAGGGTTCGGCGAAGCCAACCAATTTCTTGATTATTTGAAAAGATTGCTTCGTCTCATCAACAAAGACGATGAGACTCACAACGATTAAATTCTATTCATCTCCAGCCCCTCAGCCCAAATAAGCCTATCCTCAGGCGAGTATTGCCAGGGTGCACCATTATTCTCAATATTGCTGAAAGTTGCCTTTAGCTCACCTGGTGCTGAGCCTTCTTCCATCACTAGGTAGCGGCGCATGTCAACAATAAATTTTGGATGATCTATGTTAATTGGACACTCCTGAGCACATGCATTGCATGTTGTACATGCCCAAAGTTCTTCCTCGCTAATGTAATTGCGTATTAACGATTTTCCATCGTTATACTCTTTGCCCTGCTTGATTAGTCCATCCCTTTTTTCTTTCATTCTGGCGCGTAAATCCATCATAATCTTCCGGGGCGAAAGTTTTTTGCCTGTGATATTTGCAGGGCAAACCGATGTGCAACGCCCACATTCAGTACAAGCCAATGAATCGAGGTAATTCTTCCACGATGCATCCTCAGCATCGAGAACACCAAACCGTTCCACTGGAGCATCAGCTGGTGCTGCAGCGTATACAGTTTCTGGGTTCATCATCAGCTTCACCTCACGTGTAACGCTCTCCATGTTTGGTAGTTTGCCAAGTGGTTCGAGACGTGAAAGGAATACGTTTGGAACGGACATGAATACGTGAAAATGCTTTGAGTAGGGGAGAAGATTGGCAAAAATAAAAATCAGCAAAATATGCGACCACCAGAATATTTCGTGGTATATATACATCGACTCAGCACTGAGACTGCTAAAAAGAGGTGCTATTATTGCGCCAATAGGAAAAATCCCATGGATTTCAGCATCAACAGCCGTGTTGTGTGCAATGTATGCTGCGTTCATTCCCATTAGCGAAACCATTAGCAGTAAAATAATGGTAAGGGCTATGTTGGCATCAATATGCGAAATGTGTCTCATCTCAATACCCTCGAATCGCTTGACATGCATAAACAGACGGCGCGACAGGAAGATGATAATTGCCACAGCAATTATTGGGGCAAATATATCGCCGACAGCCATAAGAAAATTGTAGAACCAGCCCAGAAAGCTTAGCGAACGCTCAATACCGAAAAGCCCATCGATAACCATTTCGATGCTGCCAACTAGAATCACCAGAAAGCCCCAAAACACTAACGCATGGATTAAGCCAAGTATTGGTCTGCGGAACATTTTGGTTTGGCCAATAGCAACTTTCATCATCAAACCGAAACGCTTGCCAAAATTGCGAACCGGGAAATCGGGTTTGGTAAGCATAAACAGCTTAATGTAACGCCATGCAGTAAAAGCAAAAATGCCTAGTGTTACAATAAGAGCAATGGCAAAAATAAGTTGGTTCATATATAAAGTTTTAAAAGTTCATAAAATTGAATGTCGAACAAGCCTTCCTGAAACAGGTTCTGATTAACGATTACCGATTTGCCAAGTTTTATAGAAAAGTATAACAAACATAACTTTTCATAAATCTTTAATCAAAATTCATTATTATTTTTCAATCAATCTTACCTACCCTTCGCTTCCTTAACCGCTTCAATAAGTTTAGGAAGAACTTTGGCGGCATCGCCAACTATTCCGTACTGTGCTGCTTCAAAAATTGGAGCATCCTTATCAGTATTTATGGCTACAATGTACTTCGAAGAGCTAACTCCAGCAAGGTGTTGGGTTGCGCCAGAAATGCCAACTGCAATGTATAGGTTTGGTGCAACAATTTTTCCGGTTTGTCCGGTATGCTCTTCATGTGGGCGCCATCCTTCGTCGGAAACTGGACGAGAACAAGCAGTTGCACCACCAAGCAGGTCGGCAAGCTCAACAAGGGGTGTCCAGTTGTCGGGTGATTTCATCCCACGACCTCCCGAAACAACTATTTCAGCATCGGTTAACAGAAGTTTTCCTGTTTGCTTTTGAACATCATTCACCTTAGTTTTTACCATTGAATTATCAACATTAGCAGCTGCGGCTTCAATTGATACCTGATTTGGTGTTTCAATCAGGTCGAATGAGTTTTGAGCGAGGGTAATAATTTTTATGTCTGACTTTAGCTCTAGATTTGCATATGCATTGCCTGAGTATGCTCTTTTGTAAACAACAAATGGACTAGTGCTTAGAGGCAACTTGCTAACTCCAGAACCTATTGCAGCTTTCAAACGTACTGAAAGTCTAGGTGCAATTGACTTACCCGTATTGTTATTTGAAATTACAATAACCTTGGCTTCCTCTTTTAGAGCAATTTCTGCAATTACAGCGGTGTAGGCTTGACTATCTAGAATGTTTAATGCATCGTTTTTAAGGCTCAATATCTTTTTTGCGCCATAGTTTCCAAGCTTGGAAAGTTCTTCATCGGCAACATTGCCAATCGATAGGATGGTAGCAGAAGTACCAAGCATTTCGGCTACTTTTGTGCCGTACGAAACCAGTTCGAACGATAACTTTTTGAATTTTCCATCCCAATTCTCAGCGAAAACTAGTACTGACATATTTTTATTTTTAATCTGATTAACAATAAATTAAATAACCTTAGCTTGATTCTGAAGCAGCTCAATGAGTTGCTTAGGGTTTTCAGCATCAACAAAAATGCACTTGGCGCGTGGTTGAGGAGGTTCAAACGAGGTAACCTCGCTGAGTGCATCTATGGTAATTGGTTCAACAACTTTTATCGCCTTGGTACGTGCCTGCATAATTCCACGCATAGCAGCAATACGAGGTTCTTTGGCTATACCTTTCTGTACAATTGCAATAAATGGAGAGGGAACCGAAACGGTTTCTTTACCACCGTCAATTTCGCGAGTGATTATTGCATTTCCATTCTCTATGTTAAGTCCTGAAACGGCCGAAACAGATGGATATCCTAAAAATTCAGCAACCATACTTCCAACTGTTGAGCCATTGAAGTCGCTCGATTCAATACCACATAGAATAATATCAAATTGTTCGTTTTTTAAAACTTCGGCAAGTTGTGCAGCAACCTGATAGGCATCGGCTGGTTCAGTGTTTATGCGAATGGCATCATCAGCACCTATTGCTAAAGCCTTACGGATTGTTGGTTCAGAGCTTGCGGGTCCTACATGTGCAACCGTTACGCTTTGTATGCCTGTAGAAGCGCTATCCTTCAGCTCAAGTGCACGGGTAAGTGCCAATTCATCCCAAGGGTTTATAACCCACTGAACACCAGTAGAATCAAATTTGGTATTGTTGTCAGTAAACTTTACCTTAGTGGTGGTGTCGGGTACATTACTGATACAAACTAGAATCTTCATTGCGTATAAATTTTTTTGATAATTAATGATGTTTATTTATCATATGAGCATTTAATCTTGATAATGACAAGCATTCGCCACAGTTTGGATTATTAAATGCTACTTTTAAAGAGCGTACAAATATAAGAAAAATGGGATAATGCAATATTTGAGTTTATTTTTGTAATAAAAAAAGTTACTTAGTATTCATTTAATTACCAGAAAATGAGTTTGATTACTTTTGTTCAAATGTTTAATTTTTTATATTTTAAGGGATAAGTTTTTTATGTTAATCATAATTTATTTTTATCCTATCGCTCAATATGAAGGTCAATTCATTCAATAACCAAAAAATAAACTATTATATTAGCCATTCAAAAATTAAGGTCTACAAATATGCATTTAAAGTATCCTAAGTTTCTTGATATTGTCATAATTGGTGCTGGCAATGTGGCTTTTCATCTTTCAAAGGCATTACAGGTAAATGGTCATCGTATTATTCAAGTGCTAGGACGATCACAAAAAAATGCTAGCGAACTTGCATCTCTGATTAATTGCGAATACGTTACCAATGTTCAGGGGATTAAGAAAAATGCACATCTTTATATTCTTTGTGTGCCCGATTCTGCAATACCTCAGCTGGCAAAAAGCTTACCCAAGCTAAACGGAACGATTGTTCATACGAGTGGAAGTACCAATATGAGTATTCTATCTCAAACGGCTGATTATTATGGTGTTCTTTATCCGTTTCAAACCTTCTCGAAGAATAGAGAGGCGAATTTCAGAGATCTTCCATTTTTCATTGAGGCAAGTTCTCCAGAAACCCAAAGGTTGCTTATTGACATGGTTCAATCACTACAAGCAAAACCAATAGAGATGGATTCTGAAACTAGAAAGTGGTTACATATTTCTGGCGTTTTTTCGTGTAATTTTGTTAATCATATGTTCGCTATAAGCTATTTAATAACCCAGAAAAAGGGGATATCATTCCAGAATCTTAAACCCTTAGTGTTTGAAACTATCAAAAAAGCATTTGAATCTAACCCACTCGACACACAAACAGGGCCAGCTATTAGGGGCGATTCAGAAACCATTAGAAATCATGTAGCCCTACTAACAACTATGGATGAGGATATTCGTGATCTTTACATGGCCATTAGTACAAGTATCTTGAATTTTAATCAGGATAATTAGCTGCGTTAAAAATATGACCTAAAGATTGAATATGAAAAACTTCAAGGAGCAACTACATAAGGTTAAAGCTTTTGCATTTGATGTTGATGGAGTCTTAACCGATGGCACCGTTTTACTTCACCCTTCGGGTGAACTTCTTCGTACATCCAGTACACGCGATGGATATGCTATACATAAAGCGATTCAACAAGGTTTTCCCGTTGCTATAATCTCAGGAGGTAAAAGCGAATCGGTTCGAGAGCGCTTTAAGGGAATTGGAGTTACTGATATTTATCTAGGTGTATCTGATAAGGTCGAAGCTATGGAAGATTTTAGGTTTAAGTATGGTCTTGAGCCATCAGAAATTCTTTTTATGGGAGATGATTTGCCCGACTATGAAGTTATGCAGGGGGTTGGCTTCCCAACTTGTCCTGCCGATGCAGCACCAGAGATCATGAGTATTTCTGTATACATCTCAACTTTTAACGGAGGCAAAGGATGTGTTAGAGATGTAATTGAACAGGTTCTTAAACTTAAAGGGGTTTGGTTATCTGATAAAAATTTTAGACAATAATATATGGTTAAAAGCATTGTAAAGATCGTTAGGGCTAAAAACTTGATTATTGTAGCGGCCACTTTATATCTTATGCGCTTTTTTATTATTCAACCCCTTTTGCTGCGCAAGGGTATGGATTTGCAGCTAAGTGAGTTGCTTTTCCTATTCCTTTGTCTTGCAACGGTATTTATCACAGCAGCAGGTTATGTAATAAACGATTATTTTGATACAAAAACTGATCTTGTGAATCGTCCTCAAACAGTTATTGTAGGACGTGTTCTTTCAAGAAGAGTGGTTATAATGCTTCATTGGGGGCTCAATTTACTGGGTGTTTTTCTCGGTTTTATAGTTTCTTATGGAGTGGGAAAACCTTTTTTAACGCTTGTTTTTATTCTAATTGCCGGATTACTTTGGTTTTACTCCACAACATATAAACGCCAATTTCTCATTGGGAATATTATTGTTGCAGCGCTAACTGCACTTGTCCCCCTTATGACATTACTCTTTGAATTACCAAAGCTATATCTGGTATATTGGGATAAATTAGTTTTTACAGCATCATTATTCAACGATGTAGTTTATTGGGTTGGGGGATATTCATTTTTTGCCTTTTTCCTTACCCTTTTTAGGGAAATTGTGAAGGATATTGAAGATTTTGAGGGCGATACAGAGTATGGCCGCAATACACTTCCTGTTGTATTAGGCATAAAAAATAGCCAAATTATTGCATCTGGTATTTTACTTTTTACTGTTGTTTCGCTTGCATATCTTTTTGGGGCGCATTTAAACTTTCTTCCCAGTGGAAGGTTCGATTACTTTACCTTTTTTTATATGATTTTTGGATTGGTAATCCCCATTTTTGTGCTTATGATAAAACTTTTATTTGCTGAAAGCAAAAAGCAGTATCACTGGGTGAGTACCTTTTCAAAATTTGTGATGCTCACAGGAATCCTTTATTCAATATTCTTTAGGTTTCTTGTGACATGATTGTTCTAATCTTTTGATTACAATATAAAATCGCTTGTTATTAGATGCTTTTGAAGGAAAAACTTCGTGATAAAAAAATACTACTTGCTTCCCAGTCTCCTCGTAGGCAGCAGCTATTAACTGAGTTGGGTATACCCTTCGAATTAAGGGTAAATTCTGTTGAAGATGAGACTTATCCTGAAGATCTGCCCTATAATGAAATACCTGAATATCTAGCAAAGAAAAAAGCTGAGCCATTATTGAAAAATCTTAGATCAAATGAAATTCTTATTACTTCCGATACAATTGTTTGGTGTAACGGTAGACTAATTGGAAAGCCCGTGGATAGAAAGGATGCCATTCTTATTCTTAACGAGCTATCGGATAATAAGCATGTTGTTGTGACAGGGATTTGCTTATCCAGCAATATTAAAACTCATTTATTTAGTTCAATTACTGATGTATACTTCCGAAAGTTGAGCATGGAGGAAATTGAATACTACGTTGATTTATACAAACCTTTTGATAAGGCTGGGGCATATGGAATTCAGGAATGGATTGGTTATGTGGCAGTGGAGCGGATTGATGGCTCTTTTTATAACGTAATGGGATTGCCCTTGCAAAAATTATATAAGGAATTATTAGATTTTGTTGGGGATTAACTCCACTGAAATATAAATCGAATAAATAATTTAGTAGTATTAATGTAAATATAATGTTATGAATCGCATATTTTGTTTTTTATTCTTCACGCTGATCTTTACAACAAGGCTTGTTGCCGATGAGGGTATGTGGATCCCTTTGCTCATTGAAAGGTATAATCTGGCCGAAATGAAGGAAAAGGGATTTAAGCTCACCGCTGAGGATATTTACAGCATTAATCAACCCAGTTTGAAGGATGCCATTGTGATGTTTGGTAGAGGATGTACAGGTGAATTGATTTCGCCCAATGGGCTATTAATAACTAATCATCATTGTGGGTACGGGGTGATTCAACGCCATTCATCCATAGAAAACGATTACCTTACCCACGGTTTTTGGGCAATGACCATGGATGAAGAGTTACCAAGCCCTGGTTTATCAGTTACCTTCTTAAATCGTATCGAAGATGTTACGGATAAGGTGTTTGAGGGAGTCTCATCAGATATGGAAGAGTTGGTTCGTGAAGCGTTAATTCAGTCAAATTCAAAGTCAATTGCCGATTCGGCAATCAGTAATACCCACTTTACTGCAAGAGTGGCTCCATTTTACTACGGAAATCAGTATTTCCTTTTTGTTTACGAAACTTTTACCGATGTACGTTTGGTGGGTGCACCACCTTCGGATATCGGTAAGTTTGGAGGCGATACCGATAACTGGATGTGGCCTCGCCATACTGGCGATTTTGCCCTTTTCCGTATCTATGCTGATAAAGACAACAAGCCAGCCTCTTATTCTCCTGAAAATGTTCCATATAACCCCAAAAGATATTTGCCTATTTCAACGAAAGGTGTACAACCAGACGATTTTACCATGGTTTACGGATACCCTGCAAGAACTGAGCAGTATATAACATCCCAGGCAGTTAATCAGGTCGCTAATGTATCCAATCCTTTAAAAATATCGCTTCGTCAAACTCGCCTGAACGTAATGGACCATTACATGAGGGATAATGATACAGTAAGGATTAAGTATGCAAGCAAACATGCAGGTGTTGCCAATGGCTGGAAAAAATGGATTGGAGAGCGTAACGGTTTAATTCGTTTGAATGCCATTGTGAAGAAAGAACAATTAGAACAACAATTCGCCGAATGGGTTAACCAGTCGCCTAAGAGAGTAGAAGAATATGGTGATCTGTTATCACGTTTTAATGATCTTTACCAGCAGCGAGAGCAATACCTTCGTGCTGACGACTTAAGAAGGGAAGCCATTTTAGCCATTGAAATGAATCGATTTGCACAACAATTTACTCGATTGGTTAACGAGTTTTACACCGAAAGCGAACCCGATTTGGCAGCGGTTGAAAACCTTCGAAATAGTTTAATACAAGAAACAAGAAGATTTTATAAGGATTACCATATGCCCATTGATCGAGAAATATTTTATGCTTTTATGAGGGTATTTAATGAGGAAATTCCTGAAGAATTGAACCCTCCAATGCTTAACCAGCTTATTCAACAATTCAATGGCGACTGGAATATGATTACTGCAAAATACTTTAATGAAAGTATTTTTGCCGATAGCACAAAGTTGATTTACTACCTAACGAATTTTAGTAAAAAAACAGCTGATATTTTTAAAAATGACGTTGTTTATACAATGATTATTCAATTCGATAGCATATTTACCGAAAATGTAATTTTACCACATGAACTTATTAATAATGAGTTGAATATATTATACCGCACTTATGTAAAGGGCTTGATGGAAATGCAACCTGACAGGGTTTTCTACCCAGATGCAAATTTTACTCTTAGGGTTTCATACGGTAATGTTGCTGGTTATTCACCAAGCGATGCAATTGATTATCTCCATTTTACAACCATTGACGGCATAGCAGAAAAATCAAAGATGGGTGTTTACGACTACAGTGTACCCCAAAAATTATTAGACATTTATGAAGCTAAAGATTATGGCAGATGGGAAGTGAATGGTACCGTTCCGGTAGCTTTCATTGCAACAAATCATACATCGGGGGGTAATTCCGGAAGCCCCGTAATTAATGGTGAGGGGCATTTAATTGGAGTGAATTTCGACCGTGTATGGGAAGGAACCATGAGCGATATCATGTTTGATCCCAAAATGTGCCGAAACATTAGTCTAGATATTCGATATGCCCTATTTATTATCGATAAGTTTGCAGAGGCATCACATTTACTCGACGAAATGACACTTATAGAATAACAAGGGTTTGTTAGTTTTCTTAGAACAATGAAGATCAAGTATATCTATTAATCATGTTTTGAAACATTTATTAGCTTTTCCACATTTTTTAATGCAAATAGTTGGGATAAAAGAACATAACTATTTTTTATTTTTCTTTTATGCTAATAAAAAAAGAAACAAAAGTATTGGCTTTTATACCGAAAGGTTTATTTTTGCTGCAAAATGTTTAGGAATAACAAAAGTTGAAATTAAGGCTTATATTTAACTAACATTAAATTATCAGTACGAAATAAATAAACTATTAACGTAGTAAACCTCTGAAATATGGAAACCAAAAAGAAAATTCTAATCGTTGATGATGACATTGATGTGATAACAGTAATCGAAACCATTCTCACCAAAGAGGGTTATGAAGTTCATTCGGCAATGAATAAGAAGGAGGGGTTGGATAAACTTCGTAATATCAAACCAAACCTTGCTATTCTTGATGTTATGATGACCACCCATTTCGAGGGTTTTGAGTTGGCACAAGAAATGCTTAATAACCCTGAATTTAAGGATATTCCATTCCTAATTCAGTCATCCATCGAGATCCTTGTTACTTCAAATGCTAGCATTCAGGTTATGGCTCGTGAGTATAGACAGAATCCCAATTTTAAAGACCTTCAGGTTCTTTTGCTCCATAATATTTCTGATGGATCAGCTGGGATAGATTACATGGCCGAGGATGGTAAATCCCACTGGTTCCCAGTAAGAGGTTTTATTCGAAAACCTGTTGACGGTAAAAAAATTATACCTGAAATTCAAAAACATATAAGGTAAACATAGGTTATTCTATTAGTTTTATTATTTGGCTTCTATTGGATCAACTAGTTGAAATGATAATCATTTAAACCCTAAGGTATTCTTTTCCTTAGGGTTATTTTATATTGTTAGATTTAAAGAAATTTCATAAATTAATGCCACTTTTGCTTAATTAACAAAATGCTATGAAAAGAAAAGCTTCCATTAGACTGTCTTTAGGCGATGACATTTTCAAAAGACTAAGAATTCCCCTTAAAATTAGACTTTTCTTACCAATCTCCTTTATTATAATATTGGTTATAGCTATGGCTACCGTGTGGTTTGTGAGCACCTCAATCAACGCAATTAATGATCAGATTGAAAATAACTTGGAATTGGAGGTGAAAACCATTTCCAAAATGTTTGAGAGGGAAAGCATACTAAAGCTAAAAAATGTACAGACCAACTTGAAGGTAGCTAACCACCTTTTTTACCGCCATGCGCTACATGTTCAAAATACAACATTAAAAATTGAGGCCGAGAACCAGAAGACAGGACTTAAGCATATTGCAAAGGTTAAAAACTGGAGGCATAATGGTCTTGATCTCTATGGTAGTAATCATTTCGTTGATAGCCTTTACGATTTACTGGGTGGAACCATATCCGTTTTCCAAAAAATCGATAGTGGATTTGTCAGGATTGCTACCAATGTACTTAAAGCAGATGGAACTCGAGCAATCGGAACCTATATACCAAACGATTCTCCAGTTTCAGAGTCTATTAGGAATAAGAAAACGTATTATGGCAGAGCCTATGTTGTTAACGAGTGGTATACTACTGCTTACGAGCCTATTGTTATAGATAATGAGGCCGTTGGGATGATATACGTAGGTGACAAAGAGAAGGATTTAGCCGAGTTAAAAAGAATTTTGTATACACTTAGAATTGGGAAAAGTGGATACCCCTTTGTATTTGATCGTAATGGGTATATGCTCATTCATCCTACTATGGAGGGTGATACTTGGGATGGACCTTATTTTCTTAATCAGATTAATAGTACTCCTCACGATGTGTTTCCTCTTCATTACAACGGAAAAGACAAAACCATTGCCTATACGTATTTCGAGAAGTTCGAGTTATTCATTGCTGCATCAATTGTTAAAGAGATTGAAAATAAGGAGTTTATTCGTCGTGCAATTATGGGGGCAACAACAGTTGGTATTATTGCAATACTATTTTTGTTGGCATTCCTATATTTTTTCACCACTGAACGATTGTATCGCTATTTCACACAGCTGGAAATATCAAGAAGGAAATTAGCTTCTGTAGAGTTAGCCCTTAAACAATCGGAAAAACTTGCTACTATGGGTCAAATTTCAGCGGGTATTGCTCACGAACTCAATAACCCTCTTGGGGTTATTACCATGTACAGTAATATTTTACTCGAGGAGCTCGATAAGGAAAATCCCATGGTTAAAGATATCGAGCTAATTGTTGAGCAAGCGAATCGGTGTAAAGGCATTGTTGGTGGGTTGCTTAATTTTGCACGTAAAAGCAAGATAAAACCCATGGAAGTGAATATTGTCGAGTTCGCTAAGCGAAGTATTGATTCTGTTGTGATTCCAAAAAATGTGACCACAGAGATTAATTCAACGGTAAGCGATTCTAATATCATGATTGATTCAGAACAGATGATGCAGGTTTTTACAAACCTTGAAAAGAATGCAGTGGAAGCTATGCCCAATGGAGGAAAGCTGATAATTGATATTGAGGGTGATGATTCATCAGTTGTCATTTATTTTTCCGATACTGGTTCCGGAATAGCTGAGGAGAACCTTGAGAAACTTTTCACCCCGTTCTTTACTACAAAAGAGTTGGGTAAAGGTACAGGATTGGGATTACCTTTGGTTTACGGAATTGTAAAAATGCATAAAGGAAAAATTGCCGTGGAATCCAACAACGATCCCAGTAAAGGGGAAACTGGAACAACTTTTATACTGACTATACCTAGAGTCAGTTAGTGGTGTGATGAAGAAAATACAAGAAGTAAAAGGGATATAAATAGTTTAAAACTCTAAGCACTTAAAAAATAAAATCTTAAGAAATGAGTACACTCAAACTTTTAGTGGTTGACGATGAGATTGGAATTAGAACTGGTACCGAAAGAGCATTGAGGAATTTTTCGGTAGGATATCCTTTTATGGAGGAGGAGTATACCTATGAGATTATTGAAGCCGAAACCGGTGAGATAGCAATTGAAATCATCGAATCTACGCCTATCGATATCATGCTGCTCGACAATAAGCTACCTGGAATGGATGGCATTGAAGTGCTAGAGTACGTGAAGAATAAGGACTACGATATTTCTGTGATGATGATCACCTCCTATGCATCTCTCGACCTTGCCGTCAAGGCAACAAATATGGGCGCATTCAGCTTTGTCCCAAAACCTTTTACTCCACAGGAACTACGTGCATCAATTGAAAACATTACTAAGAATTTGTTCCTGAAGAGAATGACTCGTCAGATGAGGCAGGAGGGTAAGCAGAATCAATTTCAATTCCTTTCGGTGCTTTCACACGAGCTAAAATCACCTATTAACGCTGTTGAAGGATACATAAAGATAATGCTCGAGAAGCAGGCTGGCGATTCCATTGACGATTACAAGGTGATGCTCGAGCGCTCCATAGAGCGCCTCAAGGGCATGCGTACATTAATCCTCGACCTTATCGATCTTACTCGAATCGAATCGGGGAAAAAGGCTCGCGACATCCGAAATATCGATCTCTACGAGATTGCCAAATCTGTTGTTGATACCGTAGAGCCCCTCGCAATACAGAAGAATGTGAAGGTTCACCTGGATGTTGAGGAGAACACTTTTATTAAAGCAGATAGCCATGAGATGGAAATAATTCTCAATAATTTTGTTTCAAATGCTGTTAAGTACAACAAGGAAGGAGGCGAGGTGTTTATTGCTATCACAAAATCGAGCGATGGTTACACCTTAACCATTGAGGATACTGGAATAGGAATTAGCGAAGAAGATCAAGAACTTTTATTTCAAGACTTTGTGAGGATTAAGAACACACAAACAAAGAATATTACCGGAAGTGGACTTGGATTATCCATTGCCAAGAAAATGATTGAACTTTATCATGGAACTATTGAAGTAAAGAGTACGCCCGATGTGGGTAGTATGTTTACAGTAAGATTACCTATTAGTTAACCTTATTTTATGAAGTTTCATTACCTATTTGCGGATTTCATCTTGTAATATTGCTTTGTGATTTCTTAAAAAATCTATAAGTTTGCCATTGCTATAACATAGAGAGGACGGGACAGGTGTCCCACCTGGTCTTCAAAACCAGTAGCAGACGAATAAAACCGGCTGTGGCAGGTTCGATTCCTGCCCTCTCTGCAAATTTTTTATGATGAAAACTTCTTACCGTAAAGTATGAGTTCAATCAAGGAGGCATTCAAAAGCCTTCCCGCGGTCGATAAACTTCTGGCTAACCCCGAAGTCAAATTGCTGCTTTCCCTCCACGGGAGAGAGCTAGTCCTATTCTCCATACGCAACGCCCTCGATTATTTTCGAAACTCCATCAGTAAAGGCGATTCACCGCCAACTCCAACTCAAATTATTGAGAAGGTTAGTACTTTTATCAAACTCTTTGGTGGCCGTAGCCTTAAGAAGGTTTATAACGCTACGGGGGTGATTATTCATACAAATCTTGGTAGAGCTCCATATGGGGAAAACCTTCTGAATGAGTCGTATGAAGTTTTAAAGGGGTATAATAACCTGGAGTTCAACCTTCAGCAGGGCAATAGGGGTAGTCGCAACGATCATGCTTCGGAGCTCATCAAGTACCTTACAGGCGCAGAGGATGTGCTGGTTGTAAACAACAACGCTGCAGCCGTAATGCTGATCCTTCGAACATTTGCCAAGCGAAAGGAGGTAATTGTATCCAGAGGAGAACTAATTGAAATTGGTGGATCGTTCAGGATTCCCGAAATAATGGTTGCCTCCGACTGCAAAATGGTGGAGGTAGGAACCACTAACAAAACCAAACCTGATGATTACATAAGGGCGATCACTCCTAAAACGGCCATTCTTTTTAAAGCCCATAAATCGAACTATGTGATAAAAGGATTCACCAAAGAGGTTGAATTGGAGGGACTTGCCCAAGTTGGCAAAGAGCATAATATTCCTTTAGTGTACGATTTAGGATCAGGTTTACTACGCAAAATCAAAAATCCTGCGTTCGACAGAGAGCCTACCGTTTACGAATCACTTGAAAGGGGTGCCGATTTGGTGTGCTTCAGTGGCGATAAGCTGCTGGGTGGCCCCCAGGCAGGGATTATTGCTGGGAAAAGGGATTTGATTGCTAAATTGAAGAGGGAGCCCATGATGAGAGCACTTAGGGTTTGTAAAACAACCCTTGCTTTACTCGAAACATCTTGCTCTTACTACCTTAACGATAATATCTTAAAGGAAAAAAATTTGATTTTTAGGATATTCAGCAGAACACCTGATGAGCTTAAAGGAACGGCAACTTTTCTATCATCTTTGCTGAAAAATTATGGTATTGATTCTGAAATAGTAAAGACTAAGGGACAGTGCGGTGGGGGTACTCTTCCCGATGGGGAGATTGACAGTTTTGCTGTGCAAATAAAAATGAAAGGAAGCAATAAGGTACGCTCCGAATATGCCGAGAAATTGCACTCCAAATTGCTATTGCACAGCAAACCAGTTTTGGGAGTGCTTAAGCAGGGGAATATCCTATTCGATGTTTTAACAATCTTTGAAAATGAGGTTAATGACATTGCTAAGGTAATTGGAGAGGTGAATAAGATATTAAATGAATTATAATTTTTCAGCAACCAAAAATCATCCATGAAGCACCTAATTATCGGAACTGCAGGGCATGTTGATCACGGAAAAACCTCTTTGATAAAAGCTCTTACAAATATCGACTGCGATACTCACAAGGAAGAAAAGGCAAGGGGTATTACTATCAATCTGGGTTTCTCTTATTTAGAATTACCCAATGGTGAATCCTTCGGAATTGTAGATGTTCCTGGTCATAAGGATTTTATCAATACTATGGTTGGTGGTTCCTGTGGAATAGATATGGTGCTGTTGGTTATTGCCGCCGATAGCGGCATAATGCCCCAAACCATTGAACACATCAACATTATTACTGCATTAGGTATCAGTAAGGGTGTGGTTGCTCTAACAAAAATCGATTTGGTTGACGACGAACTTGCGGAAATAGCATCATTCGAGATATCCAGCTACCTCGAGAAAACTTCGCTTAAAGGTGCACCTATTGTTGGTTGTTCTTCGGTAAATGGTAAGGGCAAAGAGGATTTGATTGAGGCAATAGCAAAAGTTGCATCCGAAATAGAACCCAAACAGGTTAGCAGTCTTTTCAGAATGTATATCGATAGGATTTTCACAGTAAAAGGATTTGGGAACGTGGTAACTGGATCAGTTTTAGGAGGAACGATTCAGGTTGGGAAAGATGTTTACCTTCTTCCTGGTGATAATCCAAAGCTTAGGATACGCTCAATTGAGCGACATGGGAAACAAGTTGAAAAGGTTATCGCTGGCGACAGGGCTGCTATAAATCTTATTGGACTTAAGAATGAGGATTTTAGCAGAGGTATGATTATTTCGGATAAACGTCTTATTGAAACTCAAATGATTGATGCCACTGTATCCTTCTTCGAAATTGATGAAACAATTCCTCTTTGGTCAAGCATAACATTTATCTCCGGAACGTTTGAATCGCAGGCTCGCATGCATCTGTTGAACAGGGATAACCTAAAAACAAACGAGGATGCAATAGTTCAAATTCATCTTAATAAACCTGCTATTCTTCTCAGTAAGGATAAATTTATATTCCGAAACACCTCTGGAGATATCACACTAGGTGGGGGATATGTTATAGATGCTTCTCCACTTCACCATAAAAAGCGCACGCCCAAACTAATTGAATACCTAACGGGGTTAAACAGTAGCATCTTAAGCGAACATAGCATTAAGCAAATTGTGGGTATAGAGCTAAAAAAGGAACCACGTCCTTTTTTTCCTGCTGAAATAGCAGATAAGCTAAATATCAGTTTGAGTGAGCTGGGTGAAGAAATAAGCAAGGGGGATTTAGGTTTCCAAATTTATCGTTCGGCAGATATTGAAATTTATATTGATGATAACCACGATAAATCATTTTCCAGTAAGGTTGTAAAGATCCTTGCAGAGCATCATTCAAAGAATCCAATCCTTTCCAATGGATTGGAATTAAGAGAAATAATCGGAAAATTGGGCATTTCGTTTTATAAAACAGGAAAGGTTTACGTAGAGTTACTTTTAGAAAAAATGCAATCTGAAGATTTAATTGATACCCCACAGGGGACATGGATTTTAAAAGGATATAAACCCAAGCTGGATAAGCCGACCCAAGAACAGATAAGTTGGCTTGAGAACGAAATCCTTAAATGCGATACCGAAAAGCCTGTATTAAGCGAAATAGAAGAACGTGCAGAAATTAATGGAATTCAGAAAAGTAAGATAAAGCTATATCTATCATATCTTGCTGGGGAAGGTAAGATACTATTCTATCAAAGCGATTTTTTGCATACAAGTATAATTAACAAATTTCGTCCAATCCTGCTCAAAAAGTTGTCGCAGCAACCCAATGGTATCGACATACCCGAATATAAGGATTTAATTGGAGGTACAAAGCGCTTTAGAGCCCTATTGACAGATATTTTTGAGGCTGAGAAGATTATTAACCTTCAAAAAGGTTCTGAAACGGAGACTAGAATACAGATTACACAGTCAGGGAAAAAGCTAATTGATGAAAGTTTATCTAGATAATTCTGCAACTTCGTGGCCAAAACCACCAAGTGTTCTTGAAGCTATTGGCGAATATATCAATGAGTATGGAGCCAGCCCAGGTCGATCAGGGCATCAATTTGCGCTGAGAGCTGCAAGGGAGGTATTTGAAACCAGAGAGTTATTGGCAAACTTCTTCAATAGTGGATCTTCCGAAAGGGTAATCTTTACTGCAAATGCAACTCATGCCATCAACATTGCTCTAAAAGGTTTGCTTAAAAAGGGCGATCATGTGATAATTAGTCATCTGGAGCATAACTCGGTTAGACGACCACTTAAATTCCTAGAAAGCATCGGTTTTATTGAGGTTACTATTATTGGTTGTGATACAAGCGGATATATTGATTTGGATGAGCTGAAGAATGCTTTTAAACCCAATACTAGAATAGTGGTAACCTTACATGGTTCCAACGTTTCAGGATATGTATTGCCCATTCGGCAAATTGGAAAGATTTGCAGCGCTTTAGGGGTACTCTACATGGTTGATGCTGCCCAAACCGCAGGTTTTATGCCTATCGATATGCAAAAAGATAACGTTGATATCCTTGCATTTACTGGGCATAAAGACTTATACGGGCCACCAGGTGTAGGTGGCTTATGTATTAGAGGCGATATTAAAATAGATGGTTTATATCAAGGAGGTACAGGTAGCAAATCTGAGATGGATGTTCACCCCGAATTTTATCCTGACAGGCTTGAAGCAGGAACACCAAATACCATGGGTATTATCGGCTTAAAGGCTGGAATCAAGTACATTCAAAGCAAGGGGTTGGATACCATTCGCACGAATCTGCTACAGAAGATAGGTTTTTTAATAAGTAAGCTTAGGGAGATTGAAGAGGTAACCCTTTACGGACCCGATGTAAATGAAAATAGGATTCCGCTAGTATCACTCAACGCAAGGGGAATAAGCCCAAGTCAATTGGCATTAACCCTCGATAGGGATTATGGAATAATGGTTAGGGCTGGACTTCATTGTTCGCCATTGGCACACCAAATCATGGGATCTTTTCCTCAGGGTACAGTTCGGTTTAGCCTTGGTAGCTTCACTACTGAAGAGGAGATTTACTACTCTATACAATCGTTAAAGAAAATCGTTAAGGCGAATATGAAATAACCCATTAACTTTCAAAATACCTCTATAATAATTTAGCAATGAAAATAGTAGATGCAAAAGGTGAACTTTGTCCCAAGCCTTTGATAATGACCAAAAAAGCATTAGGTGAGATCGCAGAGGACGAAACCCTTGAAATTCTTATCGATAATGAAACTTCGATGAAAAATGTAACCCGTTTCCTTGAGGATCATAGCATGCAGATCCGAATGGAGAAGAAGGGCAATGTATTCCATTTAATGGTGAGCAAAACGGGAGTTATTCCCGAGAGTGCAACCGTTGCTGAGTACTGTGAAATCGAAGTTCCCAAAAGGAATAATTTAGTTATTGCCTTTCAGCGTAGCTGGCTAGGCGATGGCGCAGAAGAGTTGGGGCAAATCCTCATCAAAGCATTCGTAAACACTTTACCCGAAGTATCAGCCAAAGCAAAAACCATAGTATTTCTAAACTCTGGAATCTTTCTTGCCTTAAAGGATTCGCAGGTTATCGATACGCTAATAAAATTGGAAAATAGTGGAGTAGAGATACTCGTTTGTGGTACCTGCCTTGATTACTACCAGAAAAAGAAGGAGCTTGGTGTTGGAAGGGTTTCCAATATGTACGACATCCTTGAACGGTTAAGCTGTGCAACTAGTGTGGTTTACCCGTAGGGTATAGGAAAAGAGTATTGTCTGTTAAAGTAATCTACAACCGACAACCCCAAAAACTATCTGCAAAAATCAGTTTAACCTTCTTGATCTGTGTACCAACCCGTGAACTATTTAATACTTATTTTCCAATCAACTCACCACGTGCTCAAGGCAGAGAAAGTACTCCTTGGCAAAGGGCTGAAGATCGATATTATTCCCACCCCAAAGGAAGTATCATCCGATTGTGGCATGTCGATCAGAATCGACCCTGATGCATTTGATGCAAATATGGTAACATCATTGCTTGAAGAAAGCAAAATAGATTTTAAACTTTTTAAGAAATGGATGAAGTAGTACCCTTCGATTTATTAAGTACCGTTGAGTATGGTGGTTGCTCTGCCAAATTACCCGCAGGGCAGCTGAGCGAAGCCTTGGCAGACCTTCCTAAGACCTCACACCCAAACCTGCTCGTTGATATTGAAACGCACGATGATGCGGGAGTTTATAGAATCAATGAAGAACTAGCGTTAATACAAACAACCGACTTTTTTTCGCCTGTCTGCTCCGATCCCTACGAGTTTGGGCAGATAGCCGCAGCCAACGCATTAAGTGACGTGTATGCTATGGGCGGAGAGGTTCTAACAGCATTGAACATTGTAGCGTTCCCCGCTGGTGTGAATCTGTCAATACTAAGGGAAATACTAAGGGGTGGAACAGATAAGATCGTTGAAGCAAGGGGTGTTATTATGGGAGGCCATACCATTGTTGATGATGTGCCCAAGTACGGATTGGCTGTTACGGGAACCGTTCACCCCAAAAGAGTAATCACCAATTCTGCAGCCCAACCGGACGATGTTCTAATACTCACCAAACCTATTGGTGCAGGGGTTATTATGGCTGGAAAAAGAATTGGCGAAGCCAATGAAAGTCATTATAGTGAGGTTTTAAAAAGTATGAAGCAGCTCAATAAGGAAGGAGCAAGAATTATGCAGAAGTATGGTGTAAGATGTGCAACCGATATTACTGGCTTCGGACTTCTGGGCCATGCCCTAAAGATGGCCATGGGTAGCAGTGTCACACTTCATATAGATTCAAATAAGATCACTTACTTCGATGGTGCTCTAGATTTAGTAGATATGGGCTGTATCCCTGGTGCATGTTTCAGAAACCTTGATTATGTGGATAAGCATTGCTCTTTCGAAAAAAATCTGAATTATAACCATAAGATGCTTATCCTTGATGCACAAACATCGGGAGGTTTACTAATCTGTGCCCCAAAAAGTAAAGCAAATGATATAAAAAATGATCTCATCAGCAGTGGCTTTGAAAGGTCAACCATTATTGGCGAGGTTGTAATAAAGGAAAACCGATTTCTATCTGTTTGTTAATAGACAATTTATGAATCTTGCTTATAAAGGCAAGCAAGTATTTAATCTACATCTCTTATGCTAGAGACGTAGCGAATAATAACTGCATAGTCTAAATAAAAGTGTTGGATCTTAGTAATAGAAATCAACTTCTTAGCAGTAAAACCATTTATTTGAACCATTCTAAATTAAACCAACCCCACAGCCCCATCAAGAAAACATGACAAAAGTCATGTTTTGCTTAAACCAACCTTCATATTTTTAAAAGTGAAAAATAATTTAAGTATAGAATTTGTTGTTATTTAAATAACAATGTTATTTAAATAACAAAAATAAGATATTGTTTTTATAACATATTCTTTTATAGTGTGATGATTGTATTATGTTGGATGAAATTTTTTGTTTTCTGAAAGTTGTTTTTTAAACCTTAACCACAAACACTATGGAAAAGCGAATAGCATTATCGGTGAAATGTCCACACTGTGGGGAGTCATTTATGGATGAGAACCATAAAATCAATGGTCATCCTGGTATCAAACTAAATATTGAAACCGAGCGTGAACGTGGTATACTTTGGATTTGCTCAATTTACGGATGCTTTACCCATGAGAGTAGCGTTGAGCTAAAGGATAAGGAATTGGTTAAGTTCTTTTGCCCGCATTGCAATCAAACGTTGCTCCGCGAAATCCAATGCAAGATTTGCAAGGCTCCCATGGTGGGAATAAATATTAACATTGGAGGAAAGGTTAACATTTGCTCTCGTAAGGGTTGCCAAAACCACTATGTTGTATTTGAGGATTTAAACGATGCCCTAAGCCTATTTCACGATAAATTTGATATAAACTACTAATATAAATTTAATCAAAATGGAAAATTCTGTAAAGATTACCATTGATGGTAATGTTTTTGAGACTTCTCCTGGTAAAACGGTATTGGATGTTGCCCGAGCGAATGGCATCTATATACCAACTCTTTGCTACCATGCCCGAACGGGCAAAGCAGGTAAGTGTAGGGCTTGCCTTGTTGAAGTTGAAGGCCTTCGTGGTCTTAAAGAGAGCTGCGCCCTTGAGGTGAGGGATGGAATGGTTATTAAATCCAATTCCGAGCAGATCACTCAGGTTCGTAAGATGATCGTTGAGCTATACCTCTCAAACGGTGAGCACAACTGTATCGCCTGCGAAAAGAATGGCCATTGCGAGTTACAGGATATGGCTTACCATCTTGGCATTGAGCGCCCTGCTTTCCTAATGGATCATCACACAGCTCCCCTTGATGAGTCTTCTGAAGGTATTATTCGTGACTCAAACAAGTGTATCGAATGTGGAAGGTGTATAACCGCATGTAACCACAATGTGATGCACGAAGTGCTTGATTTCGGTTGGCGTTCAGGACATACTAAGGTTATTTGCGATAATGATCTTCCCATGGGAGAGTCATCCTGCGTTCAGTGCGGCGAATGCGTTCAGGTTTGCCCTGTTGGTGCTTTAACCTTTAAGAATGTTAAAGGGAAAGGTCCTTACTGGGAGTTTGAGAAGAAAAAAACTATCTGTACATACTGCGGCGTTGGATGCTCCATAGACATGTATGTTAAGGACAACAAGTGGGTTTACTCCATGGGAACCGAGGAGAATTGGGAGAAGCAAACCAACAAGGGTATGCTTTGCGTAAAGGGACGCTTTGGTTTCGATTTTCTTCATCGCGAGGATAGACTTAAAACCCCTTTAATCAAAAGAAATGGCAAGTTTGAACCAGCAACTTGGGACGAAGCATTAGGCTTTGTTGCCAGTAAACTAGGAGAAACCAAGGCCAAGTATGGTCCTGGTTCAATAGGTTTTTTCACATCGGCAAGGGTTTCCAACGAGGAAAACTACGCCATGATGCGTTTAGCACGGGGGGTAATCGGCACAAACAATGTCGACCACTGTGCACGGCTCTGACATAGCGCAACGGTTGCGGGACTGGCAGCCACGTTAGGTTCAGGTGCTATGACAAACAGCATGCAGGAAACCGATCAATCTGGTGTAATATTTATTATAGGTACAAACACTACATGGAATCATCCCGTTTTTGGTGGGATGATTAAGAAATCAGTTAAGGAAAAAGGCGTTAAACTAATTGTGGTTGATCCTCGAGAAATAGATCTGGCTAAAATCGCCGATATCCATATTAAGCAAAATCCTGGTTCTGATACAGCTGTACTTATGGGATTGCAGCATATCATAGTTAAAGAAAAATGGTATAATCAAAAGTTTGTTGATGAGCGCACCGAGGGTTGGGACGATTATGTTAAGAGCCTTGAATTCTATACCCCAGAGAAGGTGGAGAAGTTGAGTGGAATTCCTAAGGAGAAAATTTACGATGTGGCTAAACTTTACGCCAATTCTGGAAGAGGCGCAGTTTACTATGCAATGGGTATTACACAGCACACCCACGGTGTTGATAACGTTAAGGCAATTTCAAACCTGCAAATGATTCTTGGAAACTACGGTTTGCCTGGAACAGGCGTAAATCCCCTTCGTGGACAGAACAATGTACAGGGAGCTTGCGATATGGGTGCGTTACCCAACGTATTTACAGGTTATCAACCTGTTACCGTTGAGGATAATCGTAAGAAATTTGCCGAAGCTTGGGGCGTGAAGTTTGAGGATATGGACGATAAGGTTGGCCAAACCGTTACCACAATGGTCAATAACGCAGGCGATTCCATTCGTGCTATATACATAATGGGAGAGAACCCCATGGTTTCCGATCCAAACCTTCACCATGCAAAGGAGCAACTAGAAAAACTTGATTTATTGGTGGTTCAGGATATTTTTATGACCGAGACTGCTGAGTTGGCCGATGTTGTTCTTCCTGCATTCGCTTTTGCGGAGAAAACAGGTACTTTCGTCAACACCGAGCGCAGAGTTCAGGTTTCAAGAAAAGCCCTTGAAGGACCAGCTGGTGCAAAGCAGGACTACGAAATTATTGCTGAAGTAGCCAAGCGATTGGGAGCTAAGAATTTTCCGGAAACCCCTGAGACACTGTATGAGGAAATGAGAAATCTTACTCCATCCTACAAAGGAATTACTTACGAAAGAGCTGAGAAGGAGTGTGGCCTAAGATGGCCTTGCCCAACCGAGGAGCATCCTGGTACTCCAATCCTCCATGGAGCACAATTCTCAAGGGGGAAAGGACTATTAGTCCCAATTGAATATAGGCCTCCTGCTGAGTATGCCGATGCTGAATATCCGATGACGCTAACTACCGGCCGTCTGCTTCAGCACTACCATACTGGCTCCATGACCAGAAGATCAAAGGTACTCCATGCCATCAAACCATCTGCAATGGTTGAAATCAACAACAAGGATGCTGAAAATCTCAACATTATGAATGGAGAAAAGGTGAAGGTTTCAACCAGACGCGGAACCATTGAGGTTGAAGCTTTGGTTACACCTAAGATAAAAGAGGGTATAATCTTCATTCCTTTCCACTTTGCCGAGACAGCAGCAAATATTCTAACAAACGATGCACTCGACCCAGTGGCAAAAATTCCTGAGTATAAGGTTTGTGCGGTTAAGGTTGAAAAGATAAAACCGTGTTGTTAATGCTTTTTAAAATACTGTATTAGATGAACGACGAGATAAAAAGTAAAATTCACCAATTAATGGTCCGATACCCCAAGAAGGAATCGGCCCTAATGCCTGCATTAACCCTAGTGCAAAAGGAAAACGGAAATAATCTAACGCCTGAACTTGTTGCTGAGGTTGCCGAAGTAATTGGTGTATCCAAATCGAGGGCATATGGTGTAGCCACCTATTACTCAATGTTTAACGTTGATAAAAAGGTTGGAAAGTATCATCTGCAGGTTGATACTAATATTCCTGCTACTCTAATGGGTGCGCTAGAACTTTTCGATTACCTAAGCGAAAAGTTAGGGGTTAAGCATGGCGAAACAACTCCCGATGGGCTATTCACCCTTTCAAAGGTGGAGTGCTTGGCATCGTGCGGAACCTGCCCTGTTGTTCAGGTAAACGATGTGTACTACGAGTTGATGACCAAGAAAAAGATTGATATGCTTATCGACTCGCTTCGTAAGGGAATCATGCCTGAGTTACCCGTTGAGTACAATTTCGCAACCCAGTGCAATGTGCTTTTGAAAAATAGGGGCGTTGAGAATGCTAAGTCAATTGCAGTATACAAGAAAACGGGTGGTTACAAAACCCTTTCCAAAGCATTGAAGATGAAACCTGAGGATATTATTGCTGAGGTGAAGAATTCACAGCTCCGGGGGCGAGGTGGTGCTGGTTTCCCAACGGGTGTAAAGTGGGGTTTTATACCCAAGAACACTGGAAAACCCATTTACCTGATTTGCAATGCCGATGAGGGTGAGCCCGGTACTTTTAAGGATAGACAAATCTTAGCATACGATCCTCATCTCTTAATAGAGGGGATGGCTATTTCTGCCCATGCACTTGGATGTAAAACAGCATTCATCTATATAAGAGGTGAGTTTAGTTGGATAGCAAAGATCCTTGAAGATGCCATTGAAGAAGCCAAAAAGGATGGACAGCTCAAGCACATGGATGATATCATCGTTCATCTGGGTGCAGGATCCTATATCTGTGGAGAGGAAACCGCCCTGATAGAATCAATTGAAGGCAAGAGAGGGTTACCCCGCATGAAGCCACCATTCCCTGCTGTAGAGGGTCTTTATGGTTGTCCAACCATTGTGAATAACGTTGAAACACTAGCCAGTGTTCCATATATCGTAGAGAATGGTGCCAATGCCTTTAAGAAATGGGGTTCGGAAGCTGGATATGGATTTAAACTCTATGGTGTTTCAGGAGCTGTTAATAAGCCTGGCGTTTACGAGTGTCCCATGGGTATTTCGTTTAAAGAGCTTATTGAATTAGCTGGTGGAATCAAGGGCAATATGATTGGAGTAATCGTTGGAGGTTTATCAGTGCCAATCTTAACGCTCGAAGAGTTGAAGAAAGGTCCTGGTCTCAAGATGGATTACGAATCAACAATCCAGTATGGAACTAACCTTGGCTCAGGAGGTGTTATGGTGATCAGCGATGAGTTTAACATTCCTGAGATAGCCGCTCGTACCATTCAGTTCTACAATCACGAATCGTGCGGTCAGTGTACACCCTGCCGAATGGGATCGGAGATGATGGTAAACCTTCTAAATAAAATCGTCGATGGTAAGGGTGAGAAAGGCGATATTGATAAGGTTTTGTGGTTCTGCGATAATATTAAAGGGAATACCCTTTGCCCAACTGGCGAAGCCTATGCATCACCAATTAAAGCAATGATAAACAAATATAGAAGTGAGTTTGAACAATTAATTACTAATTAAACATTAATTAACTAATCAAAAAATGGAAGCAAAAAAACAAAATCGTTGGCTAATTGCCATTTCGGGAACTATTCTACAGATTGTTCTTGGTACTGTTTATGCCTGGAGTTTTTTCCAAAAGCCCATTATTGCAGAGTATGGCTGGAGCAACGTGCAGGTAATGTGGATTTTCAGTATGGCTATCCTATTCCTTGGTCTAGCTGCGGCATTTGGTGGAATGAACCTTGCTAAGTATGGTCCTAGGAAACTTGCTAGCCTTGGTGCAATCCTTTGGGGTGCAGGTTGGCTTATTGGAGCATTGGCAATGTCTATCAAAAGTCTACCCTTGTTTTACATTGGATACGGTGTTATAGGTGGTATAGGTCTAGGGTTGGGCTATGTTACCCCAGTTGCAACCGCAGCAAAATGGTTCCCCGATAAGAAGGGTTTTGTTACAGGTATGGTGGTAATGGGCTTTGGCCTTGGTGCTCTAGTGATGTCGAAAATTATTGCTCCAATATTTGTAAATATGAGTGGAGGCAACATGATTCAAGTATTCCTTTACATAGGTATTGTACTATTAGTAATTGGTTTACCTGCTGGTTATATGATGGTTAATCCTCCTGCTGGTTTTGTTCCTGAAGGTTATACACCTCCTGTGAAAAGTGCAGCAAGCCAAGGGCACGAAGACAACTTGACTGTTAAAGACAGCATATTGTCAGCTAAGTTTTTAGGAATGTGGTTAATTCTTTTCCTCAACGTTTCGGCTGGTATTATGTTTATTGGTCTTCAATCGCCAATGCTTCAAGATCTTCTAAGAATTAAGGATGGTGCCATGAGCACTGAAGCTCTTGCCGCTGCAGGTGCAACCCTTATAGCAATCAGCTCACTTTTCAACGGTGTAGGTAGGTTTTTCTGGGGTGGTCTTTCCGATAAGATTGGTAGAATTCAAGCCTTCCGTCTGATATTGGGAACTCAAATACTGGTATTTATTGCATTAATATACATTGGCAACCCATGGTTATTTGGCATTATGGTTTGCTACGTTCTCCTTTGCTACGGTGGAGGTTTTGGTACTATGCCTTCATATGTTCTCGACGTTTACCATGCGAAATTAATGCCTGTTGTTTACGGAATTATTCTAACAGCTTGGTCAATTGCTGGTATCGTTGGACCACAGATCGCTGCTTTTATCCGCGACCTATATGCTGATAATACTGCCCTTATCGGACCTCGTACATACATTGCCGGTGCAATTATGCTGGGTATAGGATTTATTGTTGCCCTTACCCTTACTAACAAATCAATGACCGAAGGTAAAGAGTAAGCGCCCAAAATTGTTTCATAATTAATATGCAAATACCTTCAGGAAATGAAGGTATTTGCTTTTTTGGGGTTATATCAACGGAACATCAAGTTGAACCTTTATACTATTTTTACGTTCTCTTTTAGGTTAAAAGTATCAACGATTGAATCAACTTATGGTTACTAAACCGAATTTTATAATTATTGGCTCCACGGGTAGGAATACAGGAAAAACTGAATTTGCCTGTAGGCTGATTGAGAAGTATTCAAAGGATCATCAGGTGATAGGCGTTAAGGTTGTGTCTATCGATCGCAACGAGGGCAACTGCCCCCGGGGGGGCAAGGGTTGTGGCGTTTGTAGTTCGCTAAGAGGTGATTATGAGATATTTGAGGAGAAGAAAATTGATCCCAGCAAGGACACATCGCGTATGCTGATTGCGGGTGCGCAAAAGGTATATTTTCTGAAGGTTGATAAGAACTCCCTCGAAAATGGTTTGATGGCTCTAGTAGATATGATCCCCGAAAATGCAATGGTAGTCCTTGAGTCGAATTCCATCCGAAAGGTGATAGAGCCAGGGCTTTTTATTGTTATTAAGAATCTGAACGAAAGAAGGGTAAAGGAGAGCTGCGCCGAGGTGATTGAGTATGCCAATAAGATCATTGAGTTCGATAATATGAGCTGGGACTTTTCTCCAGAGAGAGTTCTAGTGAAGGATAACGAATGGATTATCAGGGAAAAGGCTACAGCCATTGTTCTTGCCGGAGGCAAAAGCTCGAGGATGGGAGGGGAGGATAAAAGCTTACTACCGGTTAATGGTTTTCCTCTGATTCAGCATATCATTGAGCAGCTGGAAGGGCATTTCGATGAGATCATCATTGGGGCAAACGATACTGAAAAATATTCCTTCCTAAACAAGAGGGTTGTTCCTGATATTGAGAAGGATAAGGGACCATTGATGGGGATCTATTCATGCCTAAGGGCATCAAGCAACGATATCAACTTTATAACTGCCTGCGATATTCCTGATATGAATATTAAGCTGATAAAGAACATGATCAACCTCTCGGTTGATTACGATATAGTTATGCCAGTAAAGGGAGAGGAGAAGCACGAGCCGCTCTATGCAATTTACAGGAAGAGCCTGATTACTAATGCAGAAAGAATTATCCAGAATAATGGGCGAAGAATTATAGAACTGCTCAATCACTCAAAAGTGAGATTTGTGGAGTTTAATGGTAATGGCTGGTATCAGAATCTAAACCTCAAGGATGATTATGAAATCTACGTAAAAAAAGTTGAGGATAGAAAGTGCTTCAGGGAACCCAATTAGCCTATCGTTCACTTTTTCAATTTTTTAAATATTCAACAACATCGCTTTTTGAGTTGCTGAATTGTAAAAAAAAACTAAATTTGCGCCAACTTTTAAAGGTGTTCAAATAATTCTGATAATTACCTAAACCACAAACAATTAAAATTATGATGTACAAGAATTTTTTCTTTTTAGGCTTAAGCCTTTTGTTCCTGTCACAACCCCTATTTGCACAGGAAAAAGTGGAAGAAAAGGTAGAGGAGAAGGAGAAGAATAAAAAACTCGAGCTAAAACCTTACGGTTTTGTGAAGGGTGATATGGTTTATACAACTGCTGAGGTTCAATCGTTTACTAATGTAGGAAGCCTTGCTGCTCCACAGCGTGCCACAGGTGTTGATCAAAGCGCAATGGGTTTTACTGCTCAGCACACACGTTTTGGACTAAAGGGAAGTGTAGGAGAAGAGATTAAGGTTGGCGGTGTTGTTGAGTTGGACTTCTTTACCAATACTTTTGTAACAAATGCTGCCCCCCGTATACGCTTAGGATATGCTTCGGTAAACTATAAGGGTTTTGAAGCCCGTATGGGTCAGCAGTGGGATCTATTCTCACCCAACAATCCTAATACCAACAATACCAATGGGAATATGTGGTATCAAGGTAACAGGGGATTTCGTAGGGGACAATTGCAGTTAAGCTATGTGATTGCTAACGAGACTTTTGCTCCAATGCTGCAGTTCTCTCTTGGTGAAACCACACCCGATGGAGGTTTCCCCGGAGCAGATAATATTTCTGGAGTTCCTATGATTCAGGCTCGCCTATCTGGAAAAGTAATGAATAAATATGTTATTGGGGTTTCCTACGTAAATGGTACATATCTTGCCCTTCCTGGAGATCCCGATGAGTTTACTGTTAGCACAACGGGTATTTCTGTAGATTTCAATCTACCAATACATAAGTATTTCTCACTTTTGGGCGAGTTCAGCACAGGTACAAACCTAGCCAACGCAACAATTTTTAGCATTGCAGGAGCACATCCATTAACGCTTGCAGGTAACGATACCAAGAGCATGGGCTATTGGGTTAATGCCACTTCAAATGTAACCGATTGGTTTACTTTTGTTTTGGGCTACGGTTCGGATATGAATAAAACCGATGATCTTGCTGCCGGAGCAACTGAAAGCAATTCTTTGATCTATACCCATTTTGTTTTTCCAATCAAGCATGGTTTTTCTGTGTCTCTTGAATGGCAAAATATTACTACTGCTGTTGTTGATGAGGATGATCGTAAAGCAGATGTTATAGGTCTTTCTGCAAGGGTTGCATTTTAACTTATAGAAGGAAACTTGTTTTAAAAAGGGAGGGAGACCTCCCTTTTTTTTATTTTTGTATTCGTTACCCAAAGGTAAAAATATGTACGCAAAATGTCCCCTTTGCTCAAAGAAATCAATAATCGTCCAGAGTTATAACAACACTGATTTCTTCAAATGTTCTGGTTGCCACTCGGTATTTGTTGACCCCCAAATGTTACCCGATTATCAAACAGAACGAGATCGATACCTAAAGCATAATAATGATGTAAACGATAAGGGGTATCAGAAGTTTATTGCTCCCCTTGTTGACGCTGTGCTTGCAAGATTTAACGGCAGCCATAAAGGGTTGGATTACGGATCGGGTCAACTTTCGGCAGTTACCCACATGCTTCGCCATAGTGGCTATAGCATTGAAATGTACGATCCTTTTTTTCACAATCGCCCCGAATTGTTGGAAAAGCAGTACGATTACATCGTATGCTGCGAGGTGATGGAGCATTTTCATTACCCTAAACAGGAGTTTTTGAAGTTGAGATCAATGCTAAAAAAGGGAGGCGTGTTAATCTGTATGACTGAATTATTTACCGATGATGTGGATTTTGGAAGCTGGTACTATAAGAATGACTTCACCCATGTATTCTTCTATCATCCTAAATCCTTAGACTACATTAAAAATGAGTTTATTTTTGCTAAACTAGAAAGAGATAATAGGTTAATCCAATTTGTGGTTTAAAATTTTACACAAGCCACAATAATTATTGATTATTCTAATATCTGCATAAAAAGTTAAAGTACAGATAGATGAGTAAACATTTCCTCAAAAATCTCTCCAACTATTGGTTTGTTTTTAAATAATCCGTATACGGTTGAACCACTTCCTGACATACTAGCATATAAGGCTCCCATTGAGTATAGCTCATCTTTAATATTTTCAACTTGAGGGTGCTGGGTGAATACAATTTTTTCAAAATCGTTTGATACCAAATTCTTCCACTTTTCGATGGGTGTGGTTTCAACCAACCGAAGGTTAAAGGGTGCAGGTTGGGGATTTGAGTTGATGTAAGCTTTTCCAGTATCAACATGGATTCCTGGAGTAACTAGTAGGATATGGTACCCTATGAGTTTTAGATCGAGAGGTTCGATTATTTCGCCTTGCCCCGAGGCAAAACAAGTAGTGTTGTGCAGAAAGAATGGGCAATCGCTTCCAAGTACCAATGCTAATTCTGCAATTATATTTGAGTGTAAAGGTTTTTCTGCAAGTTGGTTTAGTATTTTTAATGCAAAGGTACCATCGGCAGAACCACCGCCCAATCCAGCACCAAGTGGAATTTGCTTGTGCAGATGAATGGCAACCTTTGGTAATTTTACTCGCTGGCTTATAAGATTATAAGCTTTAACGCAAAGATTACTGTTTCGATCTCCGTCAATTTTAATCCCGGTTTGTGTAAAACTGATATCTTCATTCTGATCTGTCTTTTGAATTATTTCAAGGATATCGCATAATTTGGGTACAGGCAAAAAAACCGTCTCGATGTTATGGAAACCATCGGAGCGTTTCTCGGTGATATATAGACCAAGGTTAATCTTGGCGTTGGGAAATGTGATCATTATTTCTTTACCAGTATGTATTTGACACCCTCATTTTTCAGCACCCATGAGCTGTTAAGGGTTAGTTGCCATCCTTTACCTTGTACCAACGTATCAGTAATCGAAATTGGATATGAAAGTGTTACTTTATTCCACTGGGAACTCATTAAAGCACCAAGGCTATCAACTTTTAGTATACCCCAATTATCAGTAATGGTGATTATTGGATATACTGTACCAAAATTTTCAAGTGGTACGATATTTCTTGGATCAAAGTTGAACCGCATTTCATGAAGTGGAATAACTAGTACGCTGTCAATCAGGAAAGTAGTTTTATATCTTTCTATCTGCGCTAGATGTTTTTGCTCTCTTAAATTTTCTGAATCAACTATACTATCCATCCCATAAGGTTCACCAATTCTCTTTATCCTTTCAATATTTAACTCTTTAGGTTCGATTTGAAAGGACTCTAGTATAAAATCAGTTAGATTTGTTTCCTTGTTAATTTTTTGATTCCAAAGATCATCAGTTTGCTTCATGAAATAGCCGTATACTGGTATGGTGAAGTATGCGAAGGAACGTACATAGGATGGAAGCCTCTGAGACATTTCGATTAGTGATATGTAGTATTGTTTGTACTCTTCATTGGTTCTGGGCGATAGGATTGACCCTGTGTACTGAGCAAGCCCTTCCATAATTTCGAGAGTATTCTCAGCATTTCTTGATTCGGGGAATAGCTGATGTCGATATTGCCTAAAATGCAGAGCATTTTGTATATGAGCCATTGGTTCTTCCGATTGCAACGCCTTTTTAAGTGCTTCATACTCTAGCTTCAGATAGATTCTTCCTTCTTTTGAATCCAGATGAACGCTTTGAATCTCAGCAATGTTATCGAAGCCAATCTCAGGCTGAATGCGATGAAATGATTCGTGGATTAATCCGTCAATTCTCTCGGCTCCATTCTCTGATAGCGGGAGTAAATAGGTTGCCCATCGTTTCCCGTTCCAGTCTATTGCTGTGTTGGCTCCAACAATGCTTTCGGGCAAAACGCCAACCCATAAATCACCAAGTTTAGCAAGTGCCCCTTTATCGTCAGGTTCGTTGGCAATAACAACCCCTGTTTCTTTGTTTATCAGTAGGGTTGGCCCGTGGAGATTGTAATTCCAAAGTCTACCGTTATCCAGCTGTAATGCTTCATTAAATTCGGTAAAAACTGATTTGGCATATTCCAATTCTGAATCTGAAACTATGACCTTTTGATTTGAACTTGATGAACATCCAAGCAAAAAGATCAATGTGATAAGAGGTAGTCTTTTCATTTTGAGATTTATTTTCTACTTATGAAACGATGCGAGCAAAGCCGCTCCAATTATACCAGCATCATTTTGAAGGGCCGCAGGAATAGCGGGAGTTTTCAGTGTTAGCTGTTTCTGAAATTTGTCGAATCGTTTACTGGTACCACCTCCAATAATAAAGAGATCGGGATAGAACAACTTCTCAAGGTACTGCAGGTATTCATTGAAACGATTGCCCCACGCTTCCCAATCGAGGTTTTCACGTTTTCGTACGGCATCGGAGGTGTACTTTTCACCTTTAAATCCATTTTTCATATAGATATGACCCAATTCTGAATTGGCCAAAAGTTTGCCATTATTAATTATTGCTGAACCAATACCCGTTCCAATGGTTAAAAAAATGGCTAGTCCTTTAATATTATTAACCTTTCCAAAATTTAATTCGGCATACCCTGCAACATCTGCATCGTTGAGAACATATACATCACAACCAGTAGCTTTGCTAAAAAGGTCGTTTGCGTTTACTCCAATAAATGCTTTGTCAATATTGGCTGCAGTTTTTATTACACCATTCATTACAACCGCAGGGAATCCACACCCAATTTTCCCTTTCCAGTTAAAGTGTTCCACCAGTTTTTGAATAATACTAACAGTTTCCTCAATGGGAGAGGGTTGTGATGTTTCAATCCTGTATTTCTCAGCTATAAACTCTCCGGTTGTAGTGTTTACAATGGCTCCCTTGATAGCTGATCCTCCTATATCAATGCCAAGAATTTCCATAGTTGATTTTTTATTCATTAAAGTAAAAATAAGGTTTTTATTCTTGTTTTTGTTGTTTAGGTATTCTTTTTATTTCAAACTTTTATTATAGTAAAACGAGATTTTTAACCCAACCATAACGAACAATGAATTTTAAAAACATTTAATTTTGTAGAAATACATTTCTCATGTTAACTTTTATATTTTCAATTGCTTTACTTATTCTTGGCTATTTGGTTTATGGTCGTATTGTAGAAAAGGTTTTTGGAGTTGATCCCAAAAGGGTTACTCCAGCCTTCACTCAGAACGATGGAGTTGATTATGTTCCATTGCCTTGGTGGAAAATTTTTCTTATACAATTCCTCAACATAGCCGGACTTGGTCCAATATTCGGTGCTATTTTGGGTGCTGCTTATGGTCCCATTGCTTTTCTATGGATAGTTTTAGGTTGCATATTTGCTGGTGCAGTTCACGATTTTTTCTCAGGAATGCTTTCCATTCGTAATGATGGAGTAAGTATTCCCGAGGTTGTAGGAAAATACCTTGGAATTGGTTTTAAGCAGTTTATGAGAGCATTTACAGTTTTGCTCATGATCCTCGTCGGTGTCGTATTTGTGGTTGGTCCTGCTGGGATTATGGCTAGTATTACACCCGAGTCACTTTCCAAGGGATTTTGGGTTTATGCTGTACTGATTTACTACATACTGGCAACTTTACTGCCCATCGATAAGCTAATTGGAAGGATTTACCCACTATTTGGTGCAGCTTTGCTTTTCATGGCATTGGGAATTGGAGTTGCCCTGGTTGTTGGTGATTATAATTTGGTTGATTTAACGCCATCAACATTTTTCAACATGAAGGCTAACTCCAGTAATTTTCCTGCGTTTCCATTACTATTTGTAACCATTGCCTGTGGAGCAATTTCGGGTTTTCATTCCACTCAGAGCCCTTTAATGGCACGATGCCTTAAAAACGAGAGTTTGGGACGAAGGGTATTTTACGGGGCAATGGTAGCCGAGGGTATTGTCGCTCTTATTTGGGCTGCTGCCGCAATGGCTTTCTTCGGTGGAGTTCCTCAGTTAAATACCGCTTTGGCTGAGCACCAAAATGATGCTGCATGGGTTGTTAAACTCATTTCCGATACAACCCTCGGGAAAGTTGGGGGTATACTTGCTTTATTGGGTGTTGTGGCAGCTCCTATCACCTCTGGTGATACAGCCTTCCGTTCTGCCAGACTTATCGTGGCCGATTTCTTAAGGTTTAAGCAGGTAAAGGTTCTCAACAGGTTAATGGTAAGCCTTCCAATTTTTTTGATCGGATACATACTTACCCAACTCGACTTTGCAATTATTTGGCGTTATATGGCATGGAGCAATCAAACCCTAGCGACAATAGTACTTTGGGCAATTACTGTTTACCTGAGTGTAGAGAAGAAGTTTTTCTGGATCACATTAGTTCCTGCAATTTTTATGACAGCCGTGATAACCAACTATATTCTTATTGCACCCGAAGGGTTTCAGTTTAGCCAATCAATAGGTTATCCCATTGGGATAGGAATAGCAGCGCTTTCAGGGTTATTTTTTTGGAGGTATATTATAAGTAGAAAGAGAAATTTGGAGTATTAGCTAAAAAGAAGTTTCCTCCTTACAAGTTCCATTAGCTGATTGGCAGCCTCATTCTTATCGTCCCAGCTAAAGTTTTCCTGAATAAAAATTAAAGCATCGTTGATATCGGAAAACTCGTTGAGTTTTTGGATTGTCTTAGCGTAAAGTTCAGCGTTGCCATTGAAAAGTTCTTTGGTATATAGAAATTTATCGTTTATTCCAATGGCTTTTGTTAGGTCGTGAATGGGTTTGTTCTGTAGTTTGGATGCCATATCTTTTTTTCCAGCACCCAGTGCTTCATTACGAAACTTTTTCGTTCCTTGAAATTTATCACCCAGCACAGGGGGTTTAATTTTTTCTTGACTGCCATTGACATAAATTTCATGTTCGATCTTTGGGAGCTCATCAACTTCTTCGGTAAAAATATCCTCTTCTTCAACAGCCGATTCGTTCTGCTTAGGTTCAATTTCCTGATCAGGTTTATGGGAAGTCTGCTTACTTGATGAGGTTATAGTTTTCACCTCGGGTTCAACCTTGGGCAATTCAACTTCTTTGCTAGGTTCAACTTTTATTTTTTGGATATTTTTACTAAAATCTTGAACCACAGAGGGAGATTCCAAATTATCCTTTCTATCGAAGAGCAATATTTCGTAGCTTGCTCTTAATTTTTCAAGAAGGATATCACGTTCAATGGTTGATAGCGATCCTTTCTCAATGCCAATCCTTATTAGCTGTTCAGCTTCTTGAACACGCTCTAGTACTTTTTTAAAGTTGATTTGATTGCTCATGGTTGATAATATTCTGGATGCAAAATTAAGAAATTGCTTACTTTTGTAAAACTAACGTCAATATTTCTTTTTATTGCTATGCTATTTACTGAAAATTCATTATTAGGTTCTAAAAGAAGGGGATGGATAGAGGTGATCACTGGGTCGATGTTCTCAGGGAAAACGGAGGAACTTATTCGTCGTTTAAAGAGAGCCCGCTTTGCCAAACAACGAGTTGAGATTTTTAAACCACAAATTGACACACGGTATTCTGTTGAGGAAGTTGTTTCGCACGATGCAAATGCAATTCACTCAACTCCTGTTACTTCATCGGGGAATATTCTGCTTTTGGCATCCGATGTTGATGTTATTGGCATTGATGAGGCTCAGTTTTTCGATAATAATTTGGCAGAAGTATGCAATAAACTTGCCGATCAGGGTATTAGGGTTATTGTGGCAGGGTTAGATATGGATTTCAAGGGTAAACCCTTTGGCCCAATACCGCATATTATGGCATGTGCAGAGTATGTTACTAAGGTTCATGCCATTTGCGTTAAATGTGGCAACCTAGCCCAATACTCTCACCGCTTATCCGATACTGATAAGCTGGTTGTGCTGGGTGAAACGGATGTGTACGAGCCATTATGTAGATCATGCTTCAACGAGGCTTTACAGAAGAAGTAATATAAGTAATACTTCTAGTAAAATATTGTAAACAGTTAAATGATGCTCAACTATTCTCTTGGGAAGCTTAAAAATATAGTAAAAGCAGAGCTGATAGGAGACCCCTACCAAGCCATATCATCTATTTCCATTGATAGCCGTTCTGTTTCTGTAAATCACAATTCACTATTCATTGCCTTAGTGGGTGGCAATCACGATGGACATATGTTTATTGGCGATCTTTACGCCAGGGGCGTAAGGTCTTTTTTGGTAAGCCAAACCACCAATTACACTGATTATTATCCCAAAGCTTCGTTTCTGCTGGTTAACAATACATTGGATGCTCTACAGCTGTTTTCTGCTTTTCATAGGGGGCAATTTCAATACCCAGTAATTGGAGTCACAGGAAGTAATGGAAAAACTATTGTAAAAGAGTGGATTAGTCAGTTACTTGCTAATGATAAAAGGATAGTTCGAAGCCCAAAAAGTTTTAATTCACAGGTTGGAGTGCCACTATCGGTACTTAAAATGGAATCCAATTTTGATCTGGGAATTTTTGAGGCTGGGATATCCATGATGGGTGAGATGGAGAAGTTGGAACGGATTATTTCACCCGATATAGGGATTTTTACAAATCTTGGCACTGCTCATCAGGAGAATTTTAACGATTTACAGAGCAAAGCAAGTGAGAAAATGAAACTCTTCTCCAACGCAAAAGTGCTGATCTATTGTAAGGATCATGAGCTGATCCACTCTCTTGCCACGAAAGAGGCCGAAAAGCGTGATCTGCAACTTCTAAGCTGGAGTAAAAGCAGTAATTCAGATATTATTTTAAAAGATGTATTCATTGAATCTAATCATACAGAGATTAAGGTAATATACCAGAAAAAATGTATCGACTTTAACATACATTTTACGGATAATGCATCGATTGAGAATGCAATGCATTGCCTTTGTGCATTGTTATATCTTGGGGTTGATGTTGAATCCATTCCTGCGCGAATGGAAAATTTGCTACCTGTTGCGATGCGCTTGGAGCTGAAAGAGGGAATCAACGGCTGTACATTGATTAACGATAGCTATAACTCCGATATTGGTTCACTCTCAGTAGCCTTAGATTTTCTAAGTCAGCAGAGGCAACATTCCCAAAAAATGCTTATTCTTTCCGATATTCTCCAGAGTGGAAGAGATCCAGAGTCATTATACGCTGAAGTAGCACAACTCATCAAAAGCAAAGGTGTCGATCGTTTTATTGGAATTGGAGCAGAGGTTGGTAAGTTTTCACATTTTTTTGATGCTGAAAGCCAGTATTACACAAATACTCAGGACTTTCTCGCTGGATTTTCCCGCAATGCATTGGCCAATACTGCCATTCTCTTAAAAGGAAGTCGTCCCTATCAATTCGAAAAAATCTCACAGGTCCTTGAGCAGAAAACTCATAGAACTGTTATGGAGATCAACATGAACGCTATTGTTCATAACCTAAACTATTTTAGGGGATTGCTTAAACCAAATGTGAAGATAATGGCAATGGTGAAGGCCTTTTCCTATGGCAGTGGTTCCTATGAGATTGCTAACCTTCTGCAATTTCATAGGGTTGATTACCTTGGCGTAGCCTTTGCCGATGAGGGCGTTGCCCTTAGGGAAGCGGGCATTACTCTACCAATTGTTGTGCTTAACCCCGCATTTGGCAGCTATGAGTTGATGATTGATTACAATCTGGAACCCGAAGTATTCAGCTTCAACAGTCTCGATAGTTTTTCGTTGGTGCTAAGCAAGAAAGGCATTGAATCGTACCCTATTCATATTAAGATTGATACAGGAATGCACCGGTTAGGATTTATGGAAATGGAGATAGCAGCCCTGTGTAAAAAATTGTTGAAGACACCCAATGTAAGAGTACAAAGCATTCTCTCGCATCTTGTTGCCACCGATGAGCCTGATCATGACGATTTTACTCAAAGGCAGATAAGCGTATTTAAGGTTATTTGCGATAAAATTACAGGTGCAATTGGCTATAAGCCAATAATACACATTCTCAATTCTGCTGGCATTGAGCGTTTTTCCAACGCCCAATTTGATATGGTACGTTTGGGTATAGGATTATACGGTATTAGTGCAGTGCATCAGTCCAATTTACTAAATGTGAGTACGTTAAAAACATTTGTGGCACAGATTAGAACCCTTAATGCTGGTGAAACGGTTGGGTATAACAGGAAGGGAATAATTGAAAAATTGTCTAGAATTGCCACTCTACCAGTTGGCTATGCTGATGGTCTTAACCGTAGGTTAAGCAATGGAGTAGGTAAAGTAAAAATTCACAACCAATTGGTTCCCTTTGCAGGAAATATTAGCATGGATACCTGTATGGTAGATGTAACCAGTATTCCTAATGTTAATGAGGGTGATGAGGTTATCCTTTTTGGTGAGGATCCAACCATATCTCAGGTAGCACAAGCATTGGGTACTATTCCATACGAAATACTTACCTCAATTTCGAGAAGGGTCAAACGGGTTTACATTCAGGAGTAGGAAACACCTTTATTCAGTATTCAGAATGCTTTATCCCAAGTCGCTAATTCTCTCCAACTTATGTTGGTCAATAATTTTTATTCGACGTCCATCCAGTTCCAATACGTTTTCATCGGCAAAAGCAGATAAAGTTCGGATTGCATTAGATGTAGTCATGTTAGAGAGGTTTGCCAAATCCTCACGCGAGAGGTAAACCTTAATGGTTTGGTTGTCCTCTTCCAAACCATAGGTATCTCTTAAGAAAACCAACGATTCGGCTAAGCGTCCTCGGATATGTTTCTGGGTAAGTGTTACTGTTCGGTTATGCGAAAAACCCAATTCGGTTGCTATGGATTTCAGTATATGGTAACATAGCAAGCCGTTGCATTGTAGTATTTTAATAAAACAACTTTTTTCAATTTCTCCAACAACAGAGTCCTCTAAGGCTTCAGCGGAAGCGATATGATTTTCATCGGCTAGTAGAGCACGATAGCCAATAAACCCAATGGGTTTAGCCATTCTTACTATCTGGTCACGACCGCCAACTCCTTCTTTAAATATTTTTACCTTTCCTTTAATAAGACAAACCAGTGCCTTGGGTGTATCTCCGTCGCGATAAATAATTTCACCTTTTTTATAGTATGAGCATGTAAAGTTCTTTCGCATCAACTCCTTCTCCCGTGGTTTTAAATTCGAGAGTAAAGAGCAAACCCCTTCGAAAGCGTTTTGAATATCAATGGTTATATGTGCCATATCGATGTAAAGAAATATTTTTCAATCAAACGATTGCTAAAATTTTGTACAACCATCTGAATTGCAACTATTTTAATGTAAAAATGCTTTATTGATTGTTCAAAGATAATAAAAATGTTTTACAACATTAAAAAAAGGATTTTTAAAATATTCTTTGAATGTTTTCTTTAATAAAAAGAAGAAACCAAATGATTTATAAGATAGAGGTATAGTTCGCAAATATCAATAGTAAAATGAACAATCAACCTTAAAATCTTTGATCTTATAACTTGATTACTTGTGAATGTTATCGTTGATATTTAGTACTTTGCAACCAGTGGCATCTTCCTTCCGTGACCAAAAGCTTTGGATGAAATTCTGAGGATGGGAGCGAACTGATACCGCTTATACTCATTAATATTAATAAGCCGAATCGTTTTTGTAACAATTTCTTTATCAAATCCTTCGTCAATTATTTCATCTACACTTTTATGCCCCTCAATGTAGTGGAAAAGGATTTGGTCTAGAACATCATATTCAGGAAGAGAGTCAGAATCTTTCTGATTGGGGCGAAGTTCTGCCGATGGAGGCTTGGTGATAGTATTATCAGGAATTATCTCAATTTCTTTGTTGATATAATGGGCAAGTGCATAGATATCGGTTTTGTAAACATCTCCCAGCACACCCAGCGCGCCACACATATCGCCGTAAAGAGTACCATATCCAACGGCTGCTTCACTTTTGTTGGATGTGTTGAGCAGAAGATGCCCAAACTTGTTGGATAGCGCCATGAGTAGTGTTCCTCGTATTCTAGCCTGAATGTTTTCCTCGGTTATATCTTCAGGTAAACCGGCAAAAATGTTTGACATGCTGTTTTTCAACGAGCTGAAGGCATCAGAAATATCCACAGTATCGTAAACGACATTGAGATTATTTGCCAACAAAACCGCATCATCGATGGAATGCTGCGAGGAGTATTGAGATGGTAGTAGTAGCACCCTTAAGTTTTGGCTACCCAAAGCTCTTTGGGCTAGAACAAGAGTGACTGCCGAATCGATTCCACCCGAAAGCCCCAGCGTGGCACTTGTAAAACCTGATTTATGAAAGTAGTCGCGTATTCCCATTACAAGAGCATCGTGAATCTTTTCAATCCTATTTTCAGTCTCTTTAAGGGAAGCAGTTAAAGCTTGATTTTCTATGGTATTGGTTTCAACAATCTGAAAGTCTTCATCAAAGGATTTGCATTGCAAAATTACATCTCCTTTGGCATTCAATGTCATAGAGCCTCCATCGAAGATTAAATCGGTATTGGCGCCAACCTGATTGACATGGATTACGGGCAGCCCAAAACGTTTAACATTTCCAGTGAAAACCGATAATCGTCTCTTGTGGCTATCGTACGAGAAAGGAGATGCTGAAATGTTGATAACCATTTCTGGGTTCTGCTTCATTAGCTCCTCCATGGGCGAAATGGTATACAGCTTATTTCGTGAAACGGCTGCTGAGATGGGCTGATCGTCCCAAAGATCCTCGCAAATGGTTATGGCAATGCGCTTACCGTTTAGGGTTGCAATTTTAAAATCTTTGCTTGGCTCGAAATAACGGTATTCATCAAAAATATCGTAAGTGGGTAAAAGTGACTTATGATGCACGCTTTTAATCTTTCCGTTTGCCAACAAGAATGCAGAATTGTGTAGTATTTTACCAGTGGAATTAGCATTAAAGCTGGGAGAACCTACTATGGCTGCTATGCCATTGCAATGAGGTGCAATCTCATTGACAGATGCTAAACAGTTTTCTATGAATTCTTTCCTGTCGAGCAGATCATAGGCAGGGTATCCGCAAACCGATAGCTCTGAGAACACCACAAGATCAACCTTCGACTCCTTTGCACGGTTAATGGCTTCAATAATTTTTTGCTTGTTAAGCTCGAAGTGATTAACCGTATAGTTGAGCTGAGCAAGGGCGATTCTCATGGTTAAAATTTTGAATTAAAAGATCAAGCCTAATCTCAATCCAAGATTTCCAATGCTAACCCTACCATAACCAGCGTCGAAAGCAGGAGTCATGCCGTTGGAAAAAGTAATGCCAACCTGGAGTGCAGAGGGGCCTCCCAAAGAGTATTCAATACCACCACCAAACATGTAGGATAGAAAACCAAGGTATAGCTGATCGTTATTAAGTACTTCCTTGTCAACATCGTGCTCTTCAATCCATGTGTAACCCTTGAGCCGTATATGACCCTTAATGCCCATTTGGGCATAGAAAGTGGTGTAACCTATCTCGTTGGTTTTAAACTTTAATCCAAGGGGAACGGTGATATATTGTCCTTTTACTTTTATGCTGGCATTTTCGCTGATGTCATATACATCATCCCTAGTATTTACCTGATAACCAGTTTCATTGTATTTTAGGTTGCCACCAATATTGTTAATTGATGCACCGCTTGAAATGGCATACCTATCCGCAAAAAACTTTTCGAAAGCGAATCCAGCGTTGAACCCCATAACTGATCCGTTAGAGGAAAATTTCTTGGTATCGGATGTAAACCATGACAGCTGAGGATCGGCAAAAACCCCAAATCGAATATACTGGGCATGTATACTTGAGTTTGTAAACAAAATAATGAAAAGTGCTAACGCTCTGAGAATTGTTGGTTTCATTTTTTATTTTGGTTTTTTTTTATCAGATACAAAGGTATGTAATTAATGTCGATGTTCGTTAGTTACCAAAAATTGAACCAAAAAAAATGACGCAAAAAGCGTCATTTTAATGATAGTATTTTTCAAATTTTAAAATAACCCAGTGATGTTTCCATTATTATCCACATCCATTTTTTCCGATGCGGGTTCTGCAGGAAGTCCTGGCATTCGCATGATTTGTCCAGTAATAGGAATAATAAAACCTGCACCAGCGGCTATTTCAATTTGCCTTACGGTTACCACAAAATCCTTTGGCCTTCCGATCAGATCAGGGTTATCAGATAGCGATTTTTGTGTTTTTGCAATACAAACAGCTATTTTATCAAGGCTTAAGTTATAAACCTTTTTTAGGTCTTCCTTCGCCTGTGGTGTATAGTCAACCGCTTCGGCACCGTATATTTTTTTGGCGATAGTTTCGATTTTCTTTTCTGGTGTCCACTCCCAATTGTACAGAGCATTATGACGACAAGCACATTTGGGAGCAATTTTTGCAATCTTTTCGGCCAAATCAATGGCACCTTCACCTCCTTTTCCCCACACATCTACCACTGAAACGGGAATATTCATCTCATCGCAGGTTTGCCTTACTATGTCTAATTCTTCCTGGGTATCGGCAGTAAACTTATTGATTGCAACAATGGGACAAATGCCAAATAGCCCCATGTTCTCGATGTGTTTCTGCAGGTTACCAATACCCTTCTTTAGTGCATCAACATTTGGTTGAGATACTTCCTTTACGGGAACACCACCATGATATTTTAAGGCACGGATTGTAGCAACTAAAACTACTGCATTGGGTGACAAACCAGAAGATTCGCACTTGATATCCAAGAACTTTTCTGCTCCAAGGTCGAACCCAAAACCTGCTTCGGTCACAACATATTCGCTTAGCGACAACCCCATCTTTGTTGCAACAACTGTATTAGTTCCCTGGGCGATATTGGCAAAGGGTCCACCATGAATAATGGCTGGGGTGTTTTCAATGGTTTGAACAAGATTGGGAAGCATGGCATCCTTAAGCAGGGCAGTCATGGCACCTTCAGCTTTAAGATCGCGAGCGTATATAGGTTTTTTATCAAAGGTGTATCCAACAAAAATATTGCCCAGCCTTTTTTTAAGATCCTGTAGATCTTCGGCAAGGCATAGAATTGCCATAATCTCCGATGCTGCAGTGATATCAAAACCTGTTTCGCGTGGAATGCCCGATGCAGTACCACCAAGACCAACAATAATGTTACGTAGGGAGCGGTCGTTCATGTCCATTACCCTTTTCCAGTGCACAGTGCGTGGATCGATATTGAGTGATCGAGTTTTACTCTGAATATTGTTATCTATAATGGCTGCCAGTAGGTTATGTGCTTTTTCAACGGCCGAAAAATCGCCAGTGAAGTGAAGGTTGATATCTTCCATGGGCAGTACTTGTGAATAACCACCTCCAGTTGCACCTCCTTTAATGCCGAAAACTGGACCTAGTGAGGGCTCTCGAAGCACCACAGTGGTCTTTTTGCCTATGCGGTTAAGCGCTTGCGATAAACCAATTGAAACAGTGGTCTTGCCCTCACCGGCAGGGGTAGGAGATATTGCAGACACCAGCACCAGCATATTCTGGTTTAAGTTCTTGTGATCGATAAGTTTAAGAGGCAATTTGGCTTTGTACTTTCCATATGGGATAAGATCATCGTGTTTGATCCCAAGCTTATCGGCAATTTCTGTTATGGGTTTCATCTTTGCCTTACGGGCAATTTCAATATCGGTCATGTCATTCTATCATTAAATTGTTAGCAATCCAAGTCTATAAAATTAACAACTTTTTTGCAAAAAAGTTTAACGAATTCAAACCATTAATGAAACAACGTTCAAATAGAGTTAGGATAATCACTTATAATTCAATATTCGTCTATTGTTGAATAGTTTTTGGGAAAGCAAATACATGTAAAACCCTTTTTATTACTTTTGTTTGAATTTAAAATACAAAAGGTTAAATTTTCTGCAATTATTATGAAACTAATAACTCTAATGGCTTTTATAGCTTGCGCTTTTCTATTTACAAGATGCAAAAATTCGTCTAATACAAATGGTGACGAGACTTATGCTGAAAAGGTTATTGAAATGGAATTTCCAATGTTAAACGACACAACTCCAAAGGTAACAGGTATAGGTGGAATATTTTTTCGCTCGATGAATCCAAAGCAAATAGCTGAATGGTACGGAAAGAACTTGGGGCTTGCCATAGATGAAAACGGATCGGTTTTCGAATTCAGGAATGCCAAAAGACCAGACCAGGTCAACTATCTTAGATGGAGTCCTTTCAATCAAGAAACTGAGTATTTTAAGCCCTCCGAAAAGGAGTTTATGATTAATTATCGAGTGCAAAATATTGATGGTTTGGTGAAAAAACTCAAAGCAAATGGAGTAGAAATACTGGATGAGATAGCTGAATACGAATACGGAAAGTTTGTTCACATACTTGATCTAGAAGGGAACAAGATAGAGTTATGGGAACCCAATGATAGTTTTCTCACCAAAATTGGAGGAGAAACAACCAAATAGTATGAAATATTGAAATGGAAGTTAAAACTAAGTCGTGGTTTAAACGAAAAGAGTAAAGAAAGTATCTATAGTAATCAAGAATAAATCCAATTTTAACCCCATCATGTTTATCATAATCTCATGAATAAAATTTAAAAAACAGAATATGAACATTCATAAACTCGATAGTTTCTTTAAGCCTAAACGGATAGCAATAATTGGTGTCTCATCAAATCCAAACAGTGTTAGCGGTAAAACGCTAAGCAACTTGGTTAGCGGTGGTTTCCATGGAGTAGTATACCCTATAAACCCCGATTTTGAAGCAGTGATGGGTATTTCGTGCTTTAAAGATTTGAAAAGTTTACCTAAAACACCTGATCTGGCCATTATTTGTACCGACTCATCTCTGGTGCCCGAAAAGGTGAGAGAATGCGGCGAAGCCGGTGTTAACGGAATAATAATTATGTCAGCGGGGTTTAGAGAAATTGGGGAAAAAGGAAAACTACTCGAAGAACAGGTTAAAAATGAGTTGGCTAAGTTTTACAGGATGAGGATATTGGGCCCAAATTGTTTGGGAGTTATTTCTCCGGCCAATGGGCTTAATGCAAGTTTTGCTGCCAATATGCCCAAATCGGGAAACATTGCTTTTATTAGCCAGTCAGGCGCATTGTGCACATCAGTCCTCGATTATGCCCTTGAATCTAAAATTGGATTTTCCCATTTCATTTCGGTTGGCAACTGTCTGGATGTTGATTTTGCCGATTTAATAGATTTTTTAGGCGAGGATGAAAGTACTCATTCCATAATACTATACATTGAATCCATTGGCAGAGCGCGGCAATTTATGACAGCAACTCGATCGTTTGCCCGTCAAAAGCCAATTATTGTTTATAAGGCTGGTCGTTTTTCCGAATCAGCTCAGGCAGCAGCCTCGCATACCGGTGCTATGGCATCGGAGGATGCCATCTATGATGCAGCCTTTGAGAGGTCTGGTTTAATTAGAGTATACGATATTGGCGATATCTTTGACTGTGCGGCGCTAATTGGGATGAATAAAATTCCAAAAGGACCCAGGTTAGGAATAATAACCAATGCAGGTGGCCCAGGAGTTATGGCTACCGATACCCTTCTGCAGCATAATGGACGATTAGCCAATCTTAGCGAGGCTACAATGCAGGCACTAAACGAGAATCTCCCCGAGTTTTGGTCGCATCGAAACCCAGTGGATGTACTTGGTGATGCTCGCTCAAAGAGGATTAGTAAAGCGGCAAAAATAGTAATAGAAGATCCAGGAGTAGATGCACTTCTGGTAATAATTACACCACAAGCAATGACTAATCCCACAATAATTGCTCAGGAAATTATTAAACTTGGACAAACTACAACAAAACCTATTCTTGCAGCATGGATTGGAGGTTTGAGCATGCACGAGGGAATTAGTACTCTAAATTCATCAGGCATTCCAGCCTACAAAACGCCTGAGCAGGCTATTCGTTCCTTTATGACCCTTGTTCATTACTCATCCAATCTGCAAACATTATACGAAACACCCCGCGATATTCCTTTTGAGTTTGAATACAACCGCGAGCAGGTGAGAATTGACTTCCTGAGTAGGATTAAATCACATGATTCTGTGCTATCTGAGGAACTATCAAAACGATTGTTACTAGCATATGGAATACCTGTTACCATGCCAAAAAATGCCAAAAACTCAGAGGAGGCAGTTTCTTTGGCCAAAGAAATGGGATTTCCGGTGGTTTTAAAAATTCTTTCGCCTGATATTACCCATAAAAGTGATGTTGGAGGAGTAATGCTGAATTTGGAGAACGTCGAGATGGTTAGAGCTGGGTATGAGAAGATGATAGCAGGGGTAAAATCTAGAATCCCAAATGCCCGAATTGATGGAATTACTGTTCAGCCAATGGTTAAATCAAAGGATGCTGTTGAAATGATACTGGGCATAAAGCGTGATTATATTTTTGGTACTGTGATAATGGCAGGTATGGGAGGAACCGTGGCAGAGCTCTTTGGCGACCGATCCTTAGGTTTTCCACCACTTAACGAACGCTTAACCCGATTGATGCTCGAAAAGCTTAAAATATATCCTCTTCTTACTGGCTACCGGGGCTCTAGCCCTAAAAACATCGATCAACTTATCGAAATCATCAATCGCCTTTCCTATCTGGCAGCAGATTATCCGGAAATTGTTGAGCTGGATATAAACCCACTGCTGGTTACGGTTGATAAATTAACCGTTTTAGATGCAAGAGTTGTTGTTGACCTTAATCAGAGTCGCAACGAGTTTAACCCTTATGCTCATCTTGCGCTTCACCCATACCCCGAAAAATATGCGCAGAAGAGGAAGCTTGGCGATCAGGAAATCCTCTTCAGGCCCATAAAACCAGAAGATGAACCATTGTGGCTCGACTTCCTTGGTAGCTGTTCGCAGGAGTCGATCTATTCGCGGTTTAGATATTTCTTTCATTGGGACTCACATGAAGTGGCAACAAGGTATTGCTATATCGATTACGACCGTGAGATTGCCATCGTGGCAATTATTGGCGATGGAAAACAATCGCGGATTATAGGCATTGGTCGTTTGATTGCCGACCCCGATCACGAAACGGTTGAATACGCTGTGTTGATTACCGATTCGTGGCAAAATAAGGAATTGGGGAGTATTCTCACCGATTACTGTATGGAAATTGCCAAGAAGTGGAACCTGAAGAAATTGGTTGCTCAAACAACCACAGACAATACCCGTATGATCAGAATGTTTGAAAAACGAGGTTTCGAAATATTATACGATTCTGGTTCTACAGTTGATGTGATTAAAGAGCTGTAAATGCAAATTAACAGTTGAAACTATCTTTAAAAACCTTAAGTTAAAACTTTTACGTTAGCTGTCATTCGTATGAAATCAAGAAAAAGTTTTACTTCAATTGCATTAATAATCATTTTAATTGCAATTACTATGTCAAACTGTAAGACCCCCAAGGAAAGAGCCGGAAGAAGTCGCACTACAAAAATAGCCGTTGAGGATTTTGATTCATTTTATAACCGATTTCATACCGATAGCCTTTTTCAGATTTCAAGGGTTCTGTTTCCTTTGGAAGGGGGTTCGGTAGATGGACTAGAAGAAAAGAAATGGACTAAAGAAAATTGGCAAATGGTTAAAACAAAAGTTTTCGACATTGATACTACTCTTTTTAGGGTTAGCTACAAAAAGACAGAAAATAAATTTTCAGCAAAGGCGTGGATTGAGGATTCTGGGTTTAGTACCGAGTTTAGGTTTGAGTTGATCAATAAAAAGTGGTATCTGGTTTATGCTTCAGATCAAAACTTATAGAATGAGCAAATGTTTTTTTGTTTCCTCAAAAGAAATATGACAAAATGGTTAAAAATGATCCTCATTTAATTGAAGTGTTTGCAGGAACAACTTGGCAAGCAGGAATGGTAAAAAGCTTGCTTGAGAATGCCGGCATAGAAGTATTCGTAAAGGATGAAATTATTGGAACCCTCAACCCATGGTGGACAGCCCCAGGTGGAGCTGGTTCAGTCACTGTTTTTATCTCAAACCTAGATTTTGATAAGGCAAAGCCCATAGTTGACGAATACGAAAAAAATTTAAAAAATAAATAAATTTCATATTTTGTGATAATAACTATAAAAATAGGCTAAAAATAAAACCCTCTCAACTTCGTTAGTATTTTACTGTTTATTATTAAGTAATATAAAATTTACCCATAAAATGTTTAGGTCATTCTTACTGCTTTTTATATCGTTAGCCTTTTATTCAAACCTACACAGCCAAGTTTATAGCCGAAAGATACCCTGGCCATCGGCTCAAGAACGTGCTTCAATTCAAAATGAACCCCGGAGTGTAGAGCCCGAATTGGGGCACCGATTGCAGTTCGTTGGTGCCGTATACCCCGATCCGATTAGCATGCTGCCCCACTACTATGAGCTAATACCAGTGTCCAATACCATTAGTGACGTATCTCAGGTATCCGTAAGGATAGAATACTTAGGGTTTGAAGTCCTCTCTGAATGGGAGCGAAAGCTGGTTGAGAGCAAAGATGGCGTTGACATTGAAGGGCAGCAGGAGGAAATCAGGATGTACCGCTCACGGGGAAAATCTTACCTTCAGGTTACCATCCCGGCAATTGGTATTAGCTCTTTCACAGGACAGTTGCAAAAGGTATCGCAGTTCAGCATTAGGGTGCAGGAAAAACCTGAAATACCCTACACTAAGGTTTCGCACAGATACACTTCTGAATCGGTTTTGGCTACGGGTACATGGGTAAGGGTAACCGCATCGAAAACTGGGATTCACAGGATCAGCTACTCCGAGTTGCAGTCCATGGGATTATCCAACCTCGATAATGTTTCCGTTTGGGGACAGGGGGGCAAGCAGCTTCCCTTCTGGAATAATCAGCCCTCGTACGATGATCTGGATCAGATTCCCATATGGGTGGACAAAGGCAGCGATGGGGTATTCAACCAGGGCGACCACCTTCTATTCTACGCGCAGGGTCCAGTAACATGGAGCATGAACCCTTCCGATAGCATGATTACCCATAGCATCCATGATTACGCCGAGCAGATAAGTTACTTCATCACCACCAGCAACCCAAACCCGTTGAGGATACCTACCGTTTCCAATCCTGTTGCCCCCGCAACCCGGATCAGCTCCTCGTACGATGCGCTGGTGTACTTCGAGAGGAACGATACCAATCTCATCAAGTCCGGGAGGCAGTGGTTTGGCGAGATCTTCGATGTGTACACCACCCGTTCGTACGCCACGGGGCTTAACCAACCCATAGTAGGGGGAAAGGCTAGGGTCAGGGTAAGCGCAGCGGCCCGATCGGGTTCGAACAGCTCGTTCACCGTGAAGGCAAATGGCAGTACTTTGGGATCGATAAGCATTTCATCAGTAAGTCTAACAAGCCAGTACTTTTATTTTGCCTCAGTTTCAACCCGCACCTTTGATTTGCCCTACACACAGGGAGAGCTGGGGCTTGAGCTTACCTACAACAAGCCCACCCCGGCAGCCAAGGCTTGGCTCGATTACATCACGGTAAACGCCCGTCAAGGCTTATCGTTTGGCGCAAAGCAGCTGGACTTCCGCGATTTGGAGAGTGTTGGAGCGGGTGAACTAACGCAATTCGCCATCCAGAACGCCACCAGCAATCTGCTGGTATGGGATGTTACAGATTTTCACAATCCAGTAAATCTCAGCGGCACCAATCAAAATGGTACTGTCAGCTTTAAAAGGGAAACCGAAATACTCAGGGAGTTTGTTGCCTTCACAGCGAATCAGGCATATAGCGTAAACGTGGTGGGCGAGGTCCCTAATCAGAATATTCATGTGCAGCCACAGCCCGAAATGGTTATCGTTACTCACCCCAACTTTCTGCCTCAAGCCGAGGAGCTGGCACAGATTCACCTGGAGGAAAGCGGTTTGAAAACCCTTATTGTGACCAATCAGCAGGTTTACAATGAGTTTTCGTCAGGAAATCCCGACGTATCGTCAATCCGTAACATGATGCGGATGTTCTACAATCGTTCTACCTCAGAGGTGGACATGCCCCGCTACCTGCTATTGTTTGGCGATGGATCGTACGATAATCGAACACAAGGTTCAGCTAACACGAATTATGTGTTAACCTACCAATCAGAGAATTCTATACTTGTTTCAAGTTCATTTGTTTCTGATGATTACTATGGATTGCTCGATGAAAATGAGGGGGAGTCAACGGGTTTGCTGGATTTGGGTATCGGACGTATACCCTCCAATTCGGTGGAGGAAGCTAACGTTGTGATCGCAAAAATCAGACAGTACCTACACCCCTCATCAAAGGGTAGCTGGCACAATCAGCTCAGCTTTATTGGTGATGATGGTGATAACAACATGCACATGAGGGATTCGGATACGCTGGCAAATTTTGTTGAGAACAATTACCCAAGATATAATATCGAAAAGATATATTTCGATGCCTATCCCATGGTAACCACTTCGCAGGGTGCCCGCTATCCCGAAGTTACAAATGCCATAAACAACCGTGCCAATCAGGGAGCTCTTATCATGAACTATGTTGGGCATGCCAATGCCCGTTGGTTGTCTCATGAAAAGGTACTGATGATTAACGATATTCAGTCGTGGCGAAACTTGGATAGGTTACCCCTTTTTATTACTGCAACCTGTGAGTTTAGCCGTTTTGATGATTTTTCCCATAAATCGGCGGGTGAGCACGTACTATTCTCATCCAAAGGAGGTAGTGTTGGGTTGGTTTCCACATCACGGGTGGTATATGCAAACCCAAATCTTTTGCTAAACAAGAATTTCTTCAAGATTATTTTTGAAAAAAGGAGTCGAAATGACGAAAGTATCAGCGACAAATATTACCGTTTGGGTGACGCACTAAGGATTGCCAAAACCCAGTCGGGAACAGGCAATAACAAGCGTAACTTTATGTTGCTGGGCGATCCGGCTTTGATGCTTCACTACCCTGAGTTGGAGCTGTCCGTTACTGAGATCAACGGCAAAACGGTGGGGGGCGAGCAGGATACTCTCAGGGCCCTGAGCCGGGTTGAATTGAAGGGAGCAGTAAGTGGCACAAGATTCCCTGAAGATTTCGATGGTGAGGCCATAATCACACTTTACGATAAGGAGAAGGATATCACCACTTTATCCAATACAGGGTATACTCCCTTTGAATTCAAAACGCGTGAGAACACGATCTACAGGGGCCGATCGACCATTAGCAATGGGGAGTTCAAGTCCACTTTCATCATCCCTAAGGATATCATGTATCGGTACGGTTCAGGACGGTTCAGCCTCTATGCAAATAATGATTTAGTAACTGGTTCGGGTTATTTTGAAGACTTCATCGTAGGAGGTATAAGCGATAGCATAGGGAATGATACCCGTGGGCCCGATATAGAGATCTACATGAACGACAAGAATTTTGTATCTGGAGGCATCATAGATCCCAATCCCAAGTTGATGGTTCTCCTTTCCGATAGTTCGGGTCTCAACACTACCGGAACAGGCATAGGCCATGATTTGAAGGCAACGCTGATGGGTGATACCGAAATGGTATACGTGTTGAACGATTACTACGTAGCCGATGCGGATAGCTACCAGAGCGGCCAGGTGGAGTACCAACTGTTAAACCTATCCCCTGGGGATTACACCCTGCGAATAAAGGCGTGGGATGTGTACAACAACAGCAACGAATCGGAGGTCAACTTTACGGTGAAAGCCGATGATGCGCTGGTGCTGAGCCATGTGCTCAACTACCCCAACCCCTTTACCGAGTCCACCGGATTTTACTTTGAGCACAACCAGCCCTTCGAGGATTTTGATGTGTCCATTCAGGTATTCAGCCCATCGGGCAAGCTGGTAAAAACCCTGGAGTACTACTACCCAGGTAGCGGAAGCTACCGAATAGGGCCAATCCACTGGGATGGACTGGATGATTTTGGCGATAGGATTGGACGCGGAGTTTACTTTTATCGCTTAAGAGTGAGGCTTTCCAGCGGAAAAACGGCTCAAGAATACCAGAAACTGGTAATATTAAAGTAAGTTAAATTAATACTAATTTAGATTTTATTATGTTTTCATTATTTAAGCTAATTTTGCGGTTTTAAATTTTTAAATCATGTTTAGAAAGTTTTTTCTTGTTTTTTTGTTACCCTTTTTGTTGGTTAACCTAAAGACCTTTGCACAGTTTAATCCAGATGTATCTTTGTTAGGTGGGCTTAATGCATTGAGAGTTGGTGTGCCATTTCTATTAATTGCTCCCGATTCGCGGGCTGGTTCCATGGGGGATGTGGGTGCCGCTTCAGTGCCTGATGTAAATAGTCAGCATTGGAATCCTGCCAAATACGCTTTCATTGAAAATGAGTGGGGGATAGGTTTATCATATACTCCCTGGTTAAGGAATCTTATAAATGATATTGATCTTACCTATCTATCTGGATTTTATCGCTTTGATGATCAGCAGGTGCTTAGTGCAACGTTGTTATACTTCTCATTGGGCTCAATTACTTTTACAAATGATCAGGGTGATTACATGCAAACCCATAATGCCAATGAGTTTGCTATAGATGCAGCTTACTCAAGGAAGTTTTCTGATAAGATTAGTGGCGGTATAGCTTACCGTTTCATTCGTTCTGATTTAACAGGAGGGTTTTCGCAGCAAGGTCAACCCGATGCAAAAGCTGGTAATGCTTGGGCTGCAGATATTTCCACATACTATCAAACCCCTATTGTGGTTGATGATAAGGATGGTGAGTTTGCCCTTGGACTGAATATCTCAAATATTGGTTCAAAAATTTCCTATAACGATGATGCCACCAAAGATTTTATCCCTATTAATATGCGATTAGGAGGTCGTTTTACACTTGACTTAGACCCATACAATAGCATGTCTGTTTTAATCGATGCGAATAAGCTGCTTGTACCAACACCTCCGATTTACCAAAGGGATGAATATGGAGATTTTGTAATAGTCTTTGGAATGGACCCGGATGTTCCGGTTACTACTGGAATGTTGCAGTCGTTTTACGATGCTCCAGGTGGTTATAAAGAGGAATTGAACGAAATCAGTATTGCTGCTGGTTTTGAGTATTTATACGCTAAGCAGTTTGCCATTAGAGCTGGTTACTTTGATGAGCATGCTAACAAAGGGAACAGAAAGTATTTTACTTTAGGGGCAGGGGTTAAGTATAATATTTTTCAGCTTGATTTTGCTTACCTTATTCCTAGAGCAGGGCAAACAAACCCATTGGCCAACACCGTTCGATTCACACTTGGTTTCGAGTTTGAACCTCAGAGGGGCAGAAAACCTTCGAAAAGATAACATGAGCAATATTAGGATTGGCATTGGATACGATGTACATAGACTAGCCGAAGGCTACGAATTCTGGCTTGGTGGAATAAGATTAGATCATCATAAAGGCTCAGTAGGTCATTCAGATGGAGATGTGCTTATTCATGCTATTTGCGATGCCATGCTAGGAGCTGCTGCGCTTCGCGACATTGGCTATTATTTTCCCGATAACAACCCCTCATTAAAGGGGATTGACAGCAAGATTATACTTAAGAGAACCAATGAAATTGTTTCCAATTCAGGTTATTTGATAAGTAATATCGATTCTACCATTTGTCTTCAGAATCCTAAGGTTAAGGATTTAATACCCCAAATGCAGAGAACTATTGAGGAGACGCTGGCTTTGGAGCCAGGGACAGTATCAGTTAAGGCAACAACAACTGAAAAGTTGGGTTTTGTTGGTCGCGAAGAGGGAATCGCTGCATATGCAGTTGTTTTGCTAAGCAAAAAGTAGTTTATGCAAAAAAAGACACTGGTACTTGGGGCAAGCAGTAAACCCGGTCGGTTTTCGATGTTAGCCATAAAAAGCTTAGTTAATCATAACGTTGATGTTGTCGCCATTGGATCCCGACCCGATGAGGTTGCCGGGATACCAATTCTTAACTACCCAGTATTTCCAAACGATATTCATACAGTTACGCTATACCTTAATCCTTTTCGTCAAAAGCAATATCTTGATTATATTATCCAGCTAAAGCCTAAAAGGATTATTTTCAACCCAGGCACTGAGAACCCAGAACTCTTTAAACTAGCCAAAGAGAATGACATAGATGTAGTGTACGATTGTACATTGATTATGCTGAATAAAGGCACCTACTAGAGAAAAACCTTTATATTCCTACTTGTAACGTTATTATTTTGATGATTTTTAATCATTAGGAACAATTATTATCATTTTTTCAGATTTATACAAGTTTATTTCTCAATACATTATCATTATTTTTAGCCAATAATTTTTACAATTTTATTCTATCGGAATTATTAGTATATTGCATTTCCAATTCTATCAAACAAAATCTTCTAACATAGTTTTTATATGAGGAATTCGATTCTAATTTCAATTGCAATTATTTTATTCAATTTCTCTGTTTCTGCCCAGTTGGATTATCTTTACAATGATTCAATTCCACATTCAGCGCTATTATTAAGCCAATACATTCAGTACCCTTCTGTAACAGGAAATGAGCGCGATGCAGGTTTATTCTTGGCATCCATCGCAATGCAGAAAGGACTTTATGTTACACTTTTAACAGACCATACTGATACTTTAAATTTTGTAGCTTCCCTTTATCCGTTAGAATTAAAAAAACCTAATATCATTCTCCTTAATCATATTGATGTTGTACCTGCAAGTAACATAGATGAGTTTACCTACGAACCATTTTCAGGTACAATAGCCGATGGACAGATTTGGGGAAGGGGTGCAATAGATAATAAGGGAATGGCGGTAATGCAGCTATTGGGTATGGAGCGTTTCGTTGAATTGGCTAAAAAAAAGGATTTACCCTATAATGTTACTTTTCTATCTGTTTCAGGAGAAGAAACTGGAGGCTATACCGGTGCAAAAATTGTATCCGAAAGGTTTATCGAATTACTAAACCCGTTTGTGTTTTACGGAGAAGGTGGTACAGGTATTCCAGGACTTTTAAAAAATGATCCCGAGCGAAAAGTTTTTACAATTTCCACTACGTTTAAAAGAAGGCTTTTTTTAAATCTAACTTTAAACATGAATACAACTGGGCATGGATCGGTACCACCCCGAAGCTATGCACCTCAGGAAATGATAAATTCAATGAACAGTTTGATTAGTAGAAAGAGTAAAATAGAATTCTCAAAAACAACACGACTTATGTTTTATGAGTTGGGTCGTTTAGAAGGTGGATTAAGAGGTTTGGGACTTCGAAACACAAGGCTGTTTCGCCCCGTTGTCAACAAATCTATTCGAAAAGACGAGATGATCCATTCTCTTTTTGTCAACACTGTAACCATTACAGGGATAAATACTCCCTACGGAAATGTCAATCAAATACCTCAGAGTATATCTGTTATTCTGGACTGTAGGCTTTTACCTGATGTTCAAACAGATGTATTTATAGCAGATTTGCTAAAAATACTTAGTAATGATGACTTGGATGTGAATATTATTCATGAGGATATTCACGCAGCTCCTACACAGCTAGGTCAATACTATACCTTAATGGAGAGGGCACTGGATAAGGTTTATCCCGATTGTGGAGTGGTTCCTGTATTGATGCCTGCATCAAACGATAACAACTACTTTAGAGCAGTTGGAGTTCCTTCTTATGGTATTCTACCGGTACTTATGCAAATGGAACATATTCTATCAATTCATAATATAGATGAAAGGATTCCAATCAAAGCACTCGAAGAAGGAGTAGAGGTTTACTATGAGCTGCTAAAAGAATTTTTTGAACCTTACTATTCAAACTAAGCTAAAACTTGCTTAAAGCCATATCAAAGTTAGCGTCTATGCTTTATTCCCACAAGTTTAAACTTTGGGAAGCAAATGCTATTCGTTTGCAGAAGAACGTTTTTTCTGGGCTAATTAAGAAAGGTGAAAGTACTCATTTTGGGAAGGATCACCATTTTAGCGAAATATCAAACCATGAAGATTTTATCAAACATGTTCCCATTTGCGACTACGAAACCATAAAACCATACATAAATAGGGTGATTGATGGCGAAGAGAATATTTTATGGCCGGGGAAGCCCATTTACTTAGCCAAAACTTCTGGAACAACTTCGGGTGTCAAATACATTCCAATTACCGGAGACTCAATACCTAATCATATTAATTCGGCAAGATTCGCTCTGTTGATGTATATATACAAAACAGGAAGGTGTGAGTTTGTAAATGGAAAATACATCTTCATTTCAGGAAGTCCTGAACTTAACAAGCTGGGCTCAATACCCATGGGGCGACTTTCAGGAATTGTAAACCATCATGTACCTTTTTATGTTAGGAGAAATCAGCTGCCTACATATAAAACCAACTGTATTTCCGATTGGGAAAAGAAAGTTGATACCATTGTTAAGGAAACATTGCAGCAAAGGATGAGCTTGATCAGCGGAATTCCCCCATGGGTTGAATTATACTTTGAAAGAATTCTGAAAATTTCAGGTAAAAGTACAATTGGAGAAGTATTTCCTAATTTTTCGCTCTTTGTTTATGGAGGGGTAAACTTTAAGCCTTATGAATCGAGGTTTAAGGAGATGATTGGCAGAGAGATAGACTCTCTAGAAACCTATCCTGCTTCTGAGGGGTTTATTGCCTTTCAGGATGAATTCCCATCGCAAGGGCTTTTATTAATTCCTGACTCAGGAATTTTTTACGAGTTTGTTCCAACAGAAAGGTTTGATGAGCCAAATCCTCCTCGTTATACTCTCGAAAATATTGAGTTGCATAGAAACTATGCTGTTGTTGTATCCACCAATGCTGGATTATGGGCATATAGTTTGGGTGATACAGTGATGTTTGTCTCCAAAAATCCATACCGATTGATAGTTACAGGTAGACTTAAACATTTCACATCAGCATTTGGCGAGCATGTAATTGCCGAGGAGGTGGAGTCATCAATAGATGAGGCTTGTAAAAAATTTAATGCTCAAATTGTTGAGTTTTCAGTTGCTCCTTTAGTAAATAATCCTAATGGCATTGCCTGCCATGAGTGGTTCATTGAATTCTCAAAACCACCAGAACAGCTTAATGAATTCCAAATATTTCTTGATGAGATTATGCAGAAGAAAAATCCTTACTACAAGGATTTAGTACAGGGTAAGATTTTGCAGCCTTTGCTAATAAGGACTTTGCCTAAAGGAGCATTCATAAACTACATGAAATCCATTGGGAAGTTGGGCGAGCAGAATAAAGTGCCACATTTAATGAATGATCGATCAATAGCTGATGTATTGTTGCAATACCCTGATAGTAAATGAAAGGCTATTGGTTAGCTGTAGGTGTTTTTATTACTCCCTTGTTCTTCAATGAACCCAGAATGTGTTTAATCTCATCGGCTTTATGGGTTCCTATTAGTATGGTTTTACCATTCATCAATTCTATTTTTATTCCACATTCACCCGATAAAGTATAACACCACCCTTTTTTAGGCATATACCTAAAACCCCAGCCAAAGTATTCCCTGATGGCATTATATTTTACTACTGAAATAAATTTTATCGTACTCCAGGCAAAAGTTCTTTTTGTCAAATGAAAAGGGAACATCTTGAAGCTAATCCCCTGTTCGGTAATCTCTGTTTTAATGGTAATTGACACTATAAAGAGTATCAAAACAAGTATACCGATATTGCATAATATTAATGTAGTATTACTTCCTGGGTTTGTTCCCCAAGGTTTTTCAAATATAACCTGCTGAATGAAACCCCATAGAAAAATTGCCTGAATTATTCCTAGAAGGATATAAAATGAAATTTCAGTAAATCGTTGCTTTTCAGTAAAATGATACATTGACTTAATCATATTTTTAATTGCAAAGCCTAATTCCACGTTCATCAATGGTAATCAACTTCGATTTGTATAACGATCCGATTGCCTTCTTGAATACCTTTTTGCTAATGCCTAGGAGTTGGTAAATCTTTTCAGGTTCACTCTTATCGGTCAAATTCAAAAAACCATTATTTTTCTCCAGCTTATCGAGAATACCTTTTGATACTCCATCAATATTTTCATAACCAGACCTTTGAAGGGCAAGGTCAATTTTGTCATCTTCTCTTACTCTTTTTATATATCCTTTTATTCTCTTACCTCCATCGAGATGTCGAAATACTTCGTTCTTATACAGAACACCCCAATGGGCATTGTTAATAATGGCATTGTATCCTAATTCCGATTGCCCGTAAATCAATAGATCTACCTCTTGGCCAACAGAATAATTGGGTGGGGTATTATCCAAAAATTTGTCGATTTTAGCCGAGGCGGCTAATCTATTAGTTTCATGGTCAAGGTAAAGTGCTACGATATATCTTTTGCCCACCTCCATCTTTTGCTTCTGTTCCCTGAAGGGAACAAAGAGATCCTTAGGTAAACCCCAATCCAAAAAAGCTCCAGCATTGGTAACCGATATCGCTTGTAGCATGGCAAACTCGCCCATCATAATTTTTGGGGTTTCAGTGGTGGCAATAATCCTATCCTCTGAATCGAAGTAGATAAAAACATCAATGGTATCATCAACCTTTGTGCCTTCGGGCACATATCTGCGGGGAAGGAGAATCTCACCTTGCTCTCCTCCATCGAGATAGCAGCCTATGCTAACAATCCTAAGCACCTTAAGGCTGTTTATCTTTCCAATCTGTGTCATATTCTTCCCAATAAGTTGCTATAAAAGTAGGTTTTTTTGCTTTGGGATAGAGCACAAAAACAATAAAATAAACAAAAACGGTGAGGCTTAAACTTAAAGCCCCACCGTTTTAAATAGCTAAAACAATCTATTGAATGACAACTCTAGTAGTACGAGAATGCATTGAGATATCTTGTACTTTAAGGATATAAACCCCTTTAACTAATTTGCTTATGTCCAATTTAGCCAATTCATCAAGTGCATATTCGCTCATTATCAGTTTTCCGGTAATGCTGTAAATCTGTATCACAGATCCCTTTTGAACACCAGTAATTATAACATCACTCGATGCGGGGTTGGGGTAAACATTGAGTGTATTCAATTCAGGTTGCTCTACTCCAACTGGAGGTAATACCGTAAATGCATTGCTTGTAAACGATTCAAGGCCTTCAGCTGAAGCGGTTATACTAACCTCACTCTCTGCTTTGTCGTATGTTACTCCTGTTATGGTAACTTCTGATGTGGCTTCGATTATATATCCAGTAAGATTTCCTCCTAGATTACCAGAACCAGTTGCTAAGGAGATGGTAACAAGTACATCATCAATTACTTGAGCAGGAATATCATTCTCATCTAGAACTCTTACAACAACGTTGAATGGTTCATTTGCCCTAGGATTCTGACCATTATTTATTGATACTATATGAAGTTTAACCGGGTCGGAGGCAAATATTTGAGTTCCACTGATGGAAACATTGTCAAATCTATTGTTCCCTGTTGGATTACTGGGACCCTCTCCAACGAATAGTATTCTAAACTTCAGGTTTTCATTGTTGTTCAGTTCAGTTACTTCTGATAGATCGAAAGTTTTGAGTATCCATCCATCTACATCAATAAATGGAATTGAGTAGGCCTCGCCAACCTTTACCCAAGTTTCCCCATCATCATGAGAATAGTAGAATTCTTGCTCTTGAGCACCGTTTTCGGTACGACAGGTAGCAAATGCCATTTCAATATTTTCATAACCAGTTGACGGAGCATCGAAAATAAGTTCCCTCGTATCCGATGGGTTTCTAACTCGTAGAACTGCACCCTGATTGGGTTCTTGACCCATGTGTAGGTTAAGATTTGAGACGGGGTTTGCATCATTATGGGTTCTTTCATCCATATACCCATCACCAGTTCCTGGATAGGTTATTACTGCTGTACCTATCGCAGAGTAATCAGCTATTACTTCAGTTACTACGCCACTTAAAGTATTAAAATGCCAGTAATGAATAAGCGATTCTTCACCCTGATATTCAAAATTTGCGGTAAGACTTAATGCTTCACTTGGCATGCTGAATGTATATGAGGCATTTGTGCTAGCAATAGATTCATCATCGAAAGTCCAATTAATGAAAACAAAATTTGTGTTGGGTTCAGCAGTTACAGTTACCTCCTCATCTTCCTCATAGTTTCCTTCCCCAGTTACAACTCCAGCACCTGAGGGGTTAACAACAAGGGTGAGGGGATAGGTTACCACCAACACCTCGAATGGTTCGGTGGTGGCCGGTGTAAGCCCTGTAGTTGAGGCGGTAATGGATACACCCTCCTCGGCGGTATCGTACAGGATGCCGCTGATGGTGACCGATGTGCTACCTTCAAGGATAGTTCCAGTGAGCGTTCCGCCCAGAATACCGTTACCGGTTTCAAGGGAAAGGGTAACCTCAGTGTCTGCATTAACAATAGCAGCTAACTCATCGTTGTCGCGTGCCTGTATAGATAGACTAAAAGGCTGATTAACATAAATAGGATTCCCCTCGTTTATGGAGGTAATAGCTAAACTTACCGCTTCTCCACCAATAATTTGGTTACCCCTGATGGAGATGTTGTCCATGCGTTGATTGCCCGATGTACCCGATGCGTTGGCACCTATAAAGAGTATGCGGAACTGCAGGTCGGGGTTGTTGTCGATCTCCTCGATGGCGGAGAGGTCGAAGTTGAACAGCTCGTACTCGGGATCGATGGGCTGTATGTCGTAGGCTTCACCCACCTGGGTCCAGCTTTCACCGGCATCTGGTGAGTAGTAGAACTCCTGCTGTTCGGCCCCATTGTTGGAGCGATGGGCAGCGAAGGTGAAGAATAGTCCCTCGTAGCCGGTTGACGGTGCATCGATGATCATCTCTCGGGTGTCGGCGGGGTTGCGCAGGCGCAGAGCAAAACCTGGTACTGCATCCATGAGCAGGTTAAGGTCTGAGCCGGGATCGAAGCGGTCCATGTAGCCAGTTCCCTCGCCGGGGTATGTGATGGTGGCTACGCCAACAATCGAGAAGTCGGCATCCACCGATGTGAGCGTACCCGAGGGCAGATCGTTGAAGTGCCAGTAGTGAATGATGTCACCACCGGGGATCAGCTCGAAGTTGGCCGTTAGGTGCAGTGGCTCAGCGGGCATGTCGAAGGTGTACTCAGCGTCCTCGCTGGCTAAGGACTCATCGTCGAAAGTCCAGCTGATGAAGGCAAAGCCTGAGTTAGCCTCAGCGTTAACCGTAACCGATTGATTCTCCTCGTAGCTGCCAGCTCCGGTGAGGATCCCCGCACCGGGGATGTTTACGCTGAGCGTAAGGGGATAGGTTACCACCAACACCTCGAATGGCTCGGTGGTGGCAGGGGTAAGCCCTGCGGCTGAGGCGGTGATGGAAACGCCCTCCTCGGCGGTGTCGTACAGGATGCCGCTGATGGTGACCGACGTGCTACCCTCCAGAATGGTACCCGAGAGCGTCCCGCCCAGAATGCCAGTACCTGTTTCGAGGGTCAGGGTTACCTCGGTGTCAGCATCCACAGCAGCAGCTAGCTCCTCGTCATCTTGTGCTTGAACGGTTATGCTAAATTCTGTATCCACAAGGATTATATTTCCACCATTCAACGAAGTGATGGCTAGATTTACAGCATTACCTCCAGTTATTTGGTTACCCCTGATGGAGATGTTGTCCATGCGTTGATTGCCCGATGTACCCGATGCGTTGGCACCTATAAAGAGTATGCGGAACTGCAGGTCGGGGTTGTTGTCGATCTCCTCGATGGCGGAGAGGTCGAAGTTGAACAGCTCGTACTCGGGATCGATGGGCTGTATGTCGTAGGCTTCACCCACCTGGGTCCAGCTTTCACCGGCATCTGGTGAGTAGTAGAACTCCTGCTGTTCGGCCCCATTGTTGGAGCGATGGGCAGCGAAGGTGAAGAATAGTCCCTCGTAGCCGGTTGACGGTGCATCGATGATCATCTCTCGGGTGTCGGCGGGGTTGCGCAGGCGCAGAGCAAAACCTGGTACTGCATCCATGAGCAGGTTAAGGTCTGAGCCGGGATCGAAGCGGTCCATGTAGCCAGTTCCCTCGCCGGGGTATGTGATGGTGGCTACGCCAGCAATCGAGAAGTCGGCATCCACCGATGTGAGCGTACCCGAGGGCAGATCGTTGAAGTGCCAGTAGTGAATGATGTCACCACCGGGGATCAGCTCGAAGTTGGCCGTTAGGTGCAGTGGTTCAGCGGGCATGTCGAAGGTGTACTCAGCGTCCTCGCTGGCTAAGGACTCATCGTCGAAAGTCCAGCTGATGAAGGCAAAGCCTGAATTAGCCTCAGCGTTAACGGTAACCGATTGATTCTCCTCGTAGCTGCCAGCTCCGGTGAGGATTCCCGCACCGGGGATGTTTACGCTGAGCGTAAGGGGATAGGTTACCACCAGCACCTCGAATGGCTCGGTGGTGGCCGGTGTAAGGCCTGCGGCTGATGCGGTGATGGATACGCCCTCCTCGGCGGTGTCGTACAGGATGCCGCTGATGGTTACCGATGAGGTTCCTTCTAGGATAGTTCCAGAGAGCGTCCCGCCCAGAATGCCAGTACCTGTTTCGAGGGTCAGGGTTACCTCGGTGTCAGCATCCACAGCAGCAGCCAGCCCCTCGCCATCGCGCGCTTGAACAGACAGGCTGAATGTTTGGTTGACAAACACCGTGCTGCCTTCATTTATTGAGGTTATAGACAAACTCTCCGCTCCAACTCCAATAATCTCAGATCCAGTTAAGGAGATATTGTCAAATCGATTATTGCCCGAAGTATTATCGGCACCAACACCAACGAATAGTACTTTGAAGAGTAGTTCCTCATTATCATTCACTTCGCTAATACCAGTAAGGTCGAAGTTCTTTAATACCCACTCGGTAACGATTGGAATTTCATAGGCTTCACCAACTATTTCCCATAGGGTTCCTCCATCGGTTGAATAATAAAGTTCTTGTTCTGAAGCCCCGTTATCGGTTCGAGTTGTGGCAAAGGTGAAGTAGAGATTTTCATAACCCGATGAAGGAGCCTCAATAATGAGTTCTCTTGTATTTGATGGGTTTCTTACCCGTAAAACTGCACCCTGATCAGGTTCTTGACCCATGTAAAGGTTGAGATTCGAAACAGGATCGGCTGTCCGATGGGTTCTCTCGTCCATGTAACCATCACCAGTTCCTGGGTAGGTAATTAGCGGTGTGCCAACGGCAGAAAAGTCAGATCCGACTTCGGTTACTGTACCGCTAAGAGTATTGAAATGCCAGTAATGGATTAGGCTTTCACCTGCTTGTAACTCGAAGTTGGCCGTTAGGTGCAGTGGCTCAGCGGGCATGTCGAAAGTGTACTCAGCGTCCTCGCTGGCTAAGGACTCATCGTCGAAAGTCCAGCTGATGAAGGCAAAGCCTGAGTTAGCCTCAGCGTTAACCGTAACCGATTGATTCTCCTCGTAGCTGCCAGCTCCGGTGAGGATCCCCGCACCGGGGATGTTTACGCTGAGCGTAAGGGGATAGGTTACCACCAACACCTCGAATGGCTCGGTGGTGGCAGGGGTAAGCCCTGCGGCTGAGGCGGTGATGGAAACGCCCTCCTCGGCGGTGTCGTACAGGATGCCGCTGATGGTGACCGACGTGCTACCCTCCAGAATGGTACCCGAGAGCGTCCCGCCCAGAATGCCAGTACCTGTTTCGAGGGTCAGGGTTACCTCGGTATCGACACCCACCTCGGCGGGGAGGTTGTCAACATCCCAACTATGAATTGTTAAAGAAAAAGGAACATCAAAATAAATCATTTCCCCATCATTAATGCTGGTTATTGCCAATTTCTCTGCATTAGCTCCTTGTAATGCATCACCTGAGAAAGTAACGTTGAGCAAACGCCAGTTTCCTGTTCCTGCATAAGCATTGCCATCGTAATCGGTGGCGTTGGCACGGTGGTATGCTGTGTTAGCATCGTATTCCTGGTCGGGAACGGTGGGGTTAAAGGCAACAGGGGAGAAGATGGAAACTACGCGAACCCCGAAATCGGCGTTGTTATTCGCACCAGAAATGCTGGAGAAATCGAACTGGAACGGGTAGTTTGATCCGCCCGGGGCAAGCCCGCCGTTGTTGTTCTCAAGAACCAGCCAGTTCTCTCCACCGTCAATGGTGTACTGGATTTCGGCCCAACGGCTCATGGTGTTGGAAGCCTGCTGCTCGAAGTCGAGGATTATATTATCAAACCCAACGGTGCTCACCATAAAACTGGCACCAGCAGTACCCGAAGCAGTTTCCTGATCGGGAAAGGTTGTGATCCTCCAGCCGCTGGCAAGGGTTGCCGAGTGCTGGGTTGTACCACCCACAAGTGCAGCGGTACCTGAACCGGTTGAAGGCTCAATGGTACCGTCGAACGTCCACTGGGAAATGATATCCTTTATTATAATGGGATCGCCTGAGAAAGTAACATTTAGCAAACGCCAGTTTCCTGTTCCTGCATAAGCATTGCCATCGTAATCGGTGGCGTTGGCACGGTGGTATGCTGTGTTAGCATCGTATTCCTGGTCGGGAACGGTGGGGTTAAAGGCAACAGGGGAGAAGATGGAAACTACGCGAACCCCGAAATCGGCGTTGTTATTCGCACCAGAAATGCTGGAGAAATCGAACTGGAACGGGTAGTTTGATCCGCCCGGGGCAAGCCCGCCGTTGTTGTTCTCAAGAACCAGCCAGTTCTCTCCACCGTCAATGGTGTACTGGATTTCGGCCCAACGGCTCATGGTGTTGGAAGCCTGCTGCTCGAAGTCGAGGATTATATTATCAAACCCAACGGTGCTCACCATAAAACTGGCACCAGCAGTACCCGAAGCAGTTTCCTGATCGGGAAAGGTTGTGATCCTCCAGCCGCTGGCAAGGGTTGCCGAGTGCTGGGTTGTACCACCCACAAGTGCAGCGGTACCTGAACCGGTTGAAGGCTCAATGGTACCGTCGAACGTCCACTGGGTGATAACTTCTTGACCTACTATTCCTAAGGAACAACAGGTCAAAAGTACAATGGTTAAAAGTTTTTTCATGATAGAATAATTTTAATTAGAGAATTCAGAAAAAATGTTTTCAAAGGTTAGATTTTATGTTCTGCTTAAATTATTAATTAGTTTAACAAATCATTAATATTAGATTACAAAAAGCTAATATAAAGAAGTTGAGAGATTTACTCGGTATAATTTACCACTTGTATTCCCAGAACCTTCTTCAGTTATGAAAAGGTTTTGATAATCAATAAAGCCAATTGCTTCAGCCTGTCCAATTGCAGAAGTAAACTTATAATCGATAATATCACCCTTAAAAAACAGATTATTTGGGTAATCCTTAAATGAAATAATTCTCGTTCTTGTTAGTAAAACTAGCTCACCGGTTAGATGGTTAATATCAGCTGCAGTAACTCTGGATTCGTTGGCATCACCATCTATTTGATAAGAATCAATTAGTTTGGCAACATGGTTTCCAGGCGTGGCAGGAATAGAATACATTTTTGTGAAACCGGTGAGAGGGATGCTTCTATCCTTGGTGAACATGTAAATGCTATCGCTTTTCCATGCTACGGCCTCGATGTCGTAATTGCGATCGGTTGATGGAGGGGGAAACTCTGTTTGATCTTCCAGTGTAAAGCTGATAACATCAGCATTTACAGTATTCCCTTCAATATCATTGGGGTCAGATATTCTATAAATGCAGAGGTTTGTTCGATTATTATTGTTGTTTCCAGCATCATTAATGTATATTCTACCCTGCGGATCAGCACATACGTCTTCCCAGTCAACATTTTGAGCGTTGCTTATGGTTAGGGTTCGGATAAGATTGCCAGTAGAATCAGTAAGAAAAAGCTGATTGGAATTACCGGAGTCGTTATGCGACCAAATGCGATTGGAACTAGATACTACAATGCCAGAACTCTCCTTTAGAACACTTGGCAATAGACTTACATATTTTATATTTATGTATTTTATTAGCACATCTTGATGGTTATCATTAGAGGGAATTGGGCTGTCCTTTGTGCATCCTGTATGAAATAGTGTAATAGTAAGCACAAAACAATAGGGTAAATATTTATTTCTGTCGAATCTCATGGTAAATTAGTTTGTATCAATTTTAAAGAAAGATGTTATTTTCAGTAAGTTATCAGATAAATTTCTTAATTCGTCAGCATTTGCTAATAATTCATCACTTGAAGCAGCATTCTGCTGTACGATTTGGTTAAGGCTTTGAATTGCTGTATTTAGTTGATTTGCTCCACTAAATTGATCTATGCTTGCAGCAGCAATTTCTTGAATAAGTCTAACATTATTTTCAACCATTGGAATTACTTTGTTCAATTTGAGATTAGCCTGATCGGATTCATATTTGAGGGTATTGGCCATGGTTTCAATTTCATTGGCAGCCTTGGCAGATCCCTCGGCTAGTTTGCGAACTTCAGAAGCAACTACGGCAAAACCTTTTCCATGTTCACCAGCGCGTGCAGCCTCCACTGCAGCGTTTAAGGCAAGAAGATTAGTTTGAAATGCAATATTGCGAATTATGGAAATCTTCTCGTTAATTATGTTGGTTAGGTTCATTGCCTTTTCAGCAGCCTTAACACCATCGGAAATACTATGTTCAACCTCAAAAGTTGCCTGCTCAGCTTTACCCGAATTGGAAGAAGTTTGTTGAATATTTGCAGCAAACTCCTCCATGGTTGATGACATCTCTTCTGTAGATGAAGCTTGATTATTGGCTCCTAAAGCCATAATTCTGCTGGTTTCGCTTAGTAGGTTGCTGGAGTTGGCGATTTCCTTTGCGCTGTTAATAATTGTAGTAGAGATCGTCTTTAATTTCTCGATCATTTTATTCAAATTGTAAGCTAAATCACAAATCTCATCATTGCAATAAACTCTTACCATTTCACCAATTTGGCCATTAGCAATTCTGCTAATGCCCTCTTTAACCAACCCGATTGACTTGATAATGGGATTTATAATAATGAAAGAACCGAAAATAACGAGCAGAATTCCTATTGAAGTAATAATAATGAATAGGTTTCTGATATTAGAAAGATTCCCAAAGAACTCATCCTCATAAAATGTTACAGTTACGTATGCATCATATGGCTTAAAGTAATGAACATATTGCCATTTGTAACGCTTATCGAGCGAAAACTCATACCTAAAAAACCCACATCCTTCACCGTAGGAAAGTCTTTGTGTATGATTTTTGGAATCTTTTTCATTGGTTCCTTCCTTCCATGGATGAATGAGATAGTCGCCTGATTGGGAAACTAAAAATGGATATCCTGTTTCGTAAAAAAGCTTGTCATTAAAAAAGGGCTTAAGAATTTTGTAATCATCTTTGTTAAACCCACCCTCAGTGAAATTTTCAACCATTTCCATCATATGTGCAATGTCAATCAGACTTTCTGTCATGAAAGAGTGGGTTTCGGTAAAGGTTTTTTTGACCTGGCTTTTGTACAGCATAAATAGAGAAATTATAACAAAAAGGGTAAATGAACCTAAAAGGATATTAATCTTGCTACGTATGTTTATTCTTCTCTTAGTGTTGAATAAATTCATACCTTTTTTTTAAATTAGTCAATACAATTGCGAAATACTAAATCTTTAAAATCTTTCAATTTCTTTTATACCCTCTCTGTTTAAGGTAAGCCGGTATCGGACAAATGAAACATGTTCTTCGTATTTAAGCTGCATGATAAGGTTGATAAAATATGTTTTCTCACCTCTAATAACCTTTGGTTTTTCCTCATCACCTAAAACATGCAGTAGCATATCAGGGTTATCCATCTTATTTGTAAATGAGGATATATTAAGTCTTATGATTTCGTTTATTCCAGAAATATTATACTCGCTGCACTGTTCAAGTTTCTTTCTATTTAAACGAATTAGCTTTCTGAAAAGAATTATCCTCTCGCTTCGGTTACGATTATCAGCTTCAAGAATTGCCGAACGATTTCTAATGCGTATTACATCTTCAGGAACCTTAGAATCAGAAATAAAATCCATGGCTTCTTTACTCCACCCAATTTTATTGCTATTCAATGTTATGTGGGTTTTGTGATCGAAGAAGCGATGTCCTAGCTGATGGACAAAATAGTATCGGCCCAACTCCTTGATCCTATCCTTAAGCATATAGCTAACAACCAATGCCACAAAAAGGGGCATTGTGAAGTTCCCATATTTCATCTGTATTGAGAAAGCAATGGCTGTGGCAAAAATCATTGAGATACCAGCGGCTAAACTATAGTAAACCTGTTCTGTGATTATGCCATCTCTCTTCTTTCGAGCAGATAAGAAAAGAACATTTTCAACGTATTTCTTCAATATATTCATTCTGAGCGCAAACTCACGGTTCTTATCGGGGCTTTCCTTTTTGATTACGGGGAACTTTTTCTCCGATTTATATGCTATTTCCCGGTTTATTAAGTCAATCAGATGCTTTTTGCTTGAGTTATCTACTTTTTTACCTGTTTTGCTATCCATGAATTCAAGCAAACGAAAAGCATGTTGTTCTATCACATTGCTCATAAATTCATCACCAAAAAGGTAGAAGTTTAGCAAGGTATCTTTAATGGTTGGTACATTTATGATGTGACGGAATTCTCTATAAGATTTGGATATGCTGAAGATATTTTCCGAAAATTTTTTAAGCAGAGGAGCGGTATCCTCCTTTAATTTATTGTTTATTATATGGTTGGTTTCATCCCTTAGAGCACTTTTCATTATTGAGCAAAACATCTTGATTTGATACTCATACAGGTCTATATTTGTTCTAGATGGATTGGATGAAACATCAGAAAAAATCTTTTGCAAGTTTTTTAGGGGAGAATTTTTACCTTCTACAATATCGCGAAGTAGAAAAACAGGTGTAATCAGTCGGATATTCGTTTTAATGTCTCTGTAGAAATCCTTTTTATCATAAGAATAAGGGTTAATATCTAAGCTATTGGGAATGAATAACCAAGTGTTAACCGCAAATTCACTCACTTTCTTTTTTTTGCGAGCAATTAACCCAAGTTTAATCTCAACTGAGTAATTATCATGTATTTTTACTAGTTGGTCAATCATTTATAATTGCTTCTTAAGAATAAATTGACAACTTAATGTAATAACTGTTTTTAAACGATACTCCAATTCCAAAGTGATTATTAATAACTAAAAAATATTTTTATTTCTAGTTAAAAAGTTAGAAAAATCCAAAAACACCGTTGGGTGTAATACCCAGAATTTTAAACCAAGTTTCTCCAGCAACAATGTTTAACACCCATGCAATTATCATCATGGTTATACCATATTTAAAAGTGTTTGTTAAGCTGTAGTGATCTGTTTCGTAAAGTAGGGCTGCCGGTTTGCTGTTGAATGGAAGCACATATACATGCTCAATCATAAAGGCAACAGGTAAGGCCAGGCTAATAACGCTAAACCCAAATCGGTTAGCAACACCAATGGCAATAGGAATGAATATCATTGTCCTCATGGTTTTAGACTGAAAAAATAGTGCACTAAAAACCATAAAACCTGTAAGAAGTAAGTATATTTTCCAAAAATGAGTATCATTTCCTATTCCAAGATGATCGAAAAATGAATTTACTCCAATAGATGGGAGATCAGTATAAGAAAAACCTGAACCTAGAGTATAAGCTCCGGCTGAGAAAAGCATGAGATGCCAAGGAATATCAACTTCATTCCATTTAATAATGCCAATACGGGGTAGCAAAGCAACTATGCCTCCCAAAAATGCTATTGCGGTTGGACTAATTCCATGCAAACGATCGGTTGCCCAAAAAGCTAGTATTGTGAAGAATATGATAACTGCTTTAACTTCCTGAAGGTTCATTTTTCCAAGTTTAATATACTCTCGTTTAAGTCGTTGCATTCCCCCTGGAATTTGAGGAACTCTTTCTTCGGGTGATAATGGAAAATAAACTTTCATGGCTAGCAGATAGCCAACAAACATTAGCCCAACCATAATTGGGAACATTGCCAGCATCCAGTCGCTAAAAAATACTGAACCCCCAATAGCACCCCCAATAAGGGCAGCAGCAAGAAGGTTTGCTCCTGATCCTGTTAAAAAAGCACCTGCCCCTAGGTTAATGCATAGGAGGTTTTGTAGAACAATGCTTCTCCCAAAATTATTACGGGTTTCACCACCACGAGTACCGTAAATAGCTGCAATTACCATAAAAATTGGAAGAAGGATGGCAGCTTTTGCAGTAGTAGCAGAAATAAAGGCGGAAAGAATAATATTTATGATGATGAAGCTGATAAAAATGGAACTGGCATTTTTCCCAAATCTAATGATAAACCAGAGGGCAAACCGCTTGGCAACTCCAGTTGCAACAAGCATGCTAGCTAGTACAAACGACATGATGTTGAGCCACATTACAGGATGACCCAGCTGTGCATAGGCTTCCTTCTCTGGTATTACTCCTGTTAACACAAGGCTTATGATTAGAATTAGCGAAGTGAGGTAGTTCGGTATCGCTTCTGTCATCCAAAGGATTATTGCAGCAACAAAGATCCCTAACATCATTTGATTTGACCGGATGAAAGCGACCTCTCCTAAAGCCTTGTATGCTTTCTGGGCAGCTGACGAAACCAAACTATTGGGATCAATGCTACTTAAAAACGGAACGTCAACAATAAAGGCCAGAAGAATGAACGATATGATCGCTAAGGGTACACCAGTTAATGCAAGCCATTTTTCAAATTTTGTTTTAGGTCGTTTTGGAAGCTTCTCAATACGATAATTGTGCATATCCAAAGGATCGATGGCATTTACAGTTTGCTCAGAAGTATCGTTTGCAATCATGTGGTTTAAGTTAATAAAAATTCAAAAAAGAATAGGGTTGGCTCGAAAATAATGTTACTAACCAAATCTATAAACTATGCTAAGCATTCATCATAATTAACCAACCCTATTTATACCCACCCCATTACCATTTTAAGTAAGGGTTTTTCATGAGCATTGAGTTATAGTATTTAACGTTACCTGTTACCTCTTCGCCAAGCCAATTAGGCTTTTCAAAAGCCTCTCCTTCAGATTTAAGTTCTATCTCTGCAACAATAAGTCCTTGGTTCTCTCCAAAGAATTCGTCCACCTCAAAGGTGTGTTCGCCAACCTTAACCAAATGTCGGGTTTTGTCGATAACTCCAGGTTCGCAAATCTTTAGCAGTTCGTTCACCTCTTCTACTGGTATTTCCTTTTCCCATTCATAGCGTGAAGCTCCTGAATCATTGCCAATACCCTTGATGGTAATAAACCCTTTTTCACCCTTTACACGAACCCTAACAGTACGTTCTGGTATCGATGATAGATAACCTTGGGTAATACGGGTTTGCTTAACTACGTAAGGTTTAAAATCACCCGATACTAAAAATTTCCTTTCAATTTCTTGTGCCATATCTACTCGTTTGCTAAAGGTTTATCAATCATTCCAATAACACGTTTGATGGCTTGAAGGTAGTTTATGTTTTCAACTCCTTCAAGCCCAACTTCTTTGATAGTATTCTTAATGTCATCAACTTCAGTGGATTCAGAATTAATGGTATAAACTTGTGCTCCATTGATCCTAACTATGCCAAATTCGCAAATAGTGTTGTTAACCATGTAGCCGTAACGCTCTTTGCTAACCCTAACAGCCTGTAGGTCGGGATGATTTTTGATTATTGCGATGAATTCATCGTAGGTGTACTCATCCTTGGTCAGTTCAGGCAATGCAACCTGGAATGCGGGAAAAACTTCTTCCTTTAGTATTGAAACCTTGAGAGGAAATTCTCCTTTCATCCGGGGGTTCCACTGTTCCAGTCCATCAACGGTTTGCACATAGGTTTTAATGTCCATTTTACCGTCCCTGATTTTGGTATTGTTGATATCATTGGTTCGGGATACAATGTAAATCTCTTCGGAGTAACGCTCCCACACCTTTTCGGGAACAGGTACTGATAATCGGGACATACGGTAGTGCGCTTCCTCGAAATCTTGACCAAACGATCTAAACTCAAATCTGGGTTTAGATATCTCTCCAATCTTTAGATTCTCTTTGCTCATGTTTTTATTTTTTAAAGTTCATTTTTTTTAAACCCGCCCCATTTTTTTTGGAGTTTTCTTGGGGCGGGTTTCACCTTTTAAAAGAAAAATGGTGGTTAGTTAGTTTTTACACCCTCAATGGTGATGTTGTCAAATCGATTATTGCCTGAGGTTCCATCTGAGTTTGTGCCAACAAATAGTATCCTGAACTGTAAATTATCGTTATTGTTAATGTCTGTTACTTCCGATAGGTTGAAAGATACTAAAGCCCAGGATTCAGTTATATTGTAAGTGTCACCAAATTTAACCCAGTCAGTTCCTTCATTTACAGAGTAGTAGAACTCTTCTTGTACAGCACCATTTCCAGAGCGCATAACGGCAAAAGAAACTAGAAGATCACTGTAGCCCGTTGATGGTGAAATAATGATTAGCTCTCTGGTGTTAGCTGGGTTACGTGGACGAAGACCAAAGCCGACAACTTCATCCATTCTTGAGTTTATTTCACTTCCCGGATCAACCCTGTCCATATAACCATCACCGGTACCAGGGTACGTAATGTTTGCCTCACCAACATTTGTGGCAGTAAAATCAGAAATAACTGGATCTGTAAGTGTTCCTTCAGGAAGGCTGTTGAAATGCCAGTAGTGGATCAGCTCATAGTTCAATGGTGATGTATTGCTATTTGGCTCACCTGGAGTTACGGTTTCCAGTACCTGCCAGTTGCTAGAGCCATCGGGAAAACGGCCATACGACTGGGTTTCCTCAAGTGCGGGGAAGGTAACGTTATCAATTATGGTGCCGCTGGCATCCTCCAACCAAACCTCTTCGCCACTGCTAGATAGTCCAAATCCGCTCTCATCCTCATCGTCGGTTACGATAACCAGGAACCCATTAGCGGGAACAACGCTTCCCGAAGGGAATGCTTTCTTAGGCTTGCTTCCTGCCTGTCCGCCGCTGTCGTAGATGAGGTATCCGCTGATATCAACGCTCTGATCGGATGTGTTGTATACCTCAATCCAATCGGGATTCTCGGCTGTTCCTCTGGAATAGATCTCATTCATAAAGATAGTTGGGGCAGAGGCATCGCTGTTGGGTTCACCCGGGGTTGGCACCTCAAGTATTTCCCAAGTTTCTGAACCATCTGGAATTCGTCCATATGATGTTGTTGCGATAGGCATGGCCGGAAAATCAACATAGTCAATTACATCACCCGCTGAGTTTTCAAGCCATACCGACTCTCCTCCGCTAGATAGGCCAAATCCGCTAGGATCATCGTCGTCGGTTACAATCACGTAGAAACCTTTGGCTGGAATTATTGCTCCCGCAGGGAAAACCTTTTTAGGCTTACTTCCAGATTCTCCACCGCCATCGTATATCTTATACCCGCTAATATCAAATGCTTCATTGGAATTATTGTAAACTTCAATCCAATCGAGGTTTTCAGCAGTTCCTCTCGAAAAGATCTCGTTCATTACAATGCTCGACTCCACAATAACAGTGGGATCTTCATATAATTCATCCTTAACACAGCTTGTTAAGCTTATTGCAACAAGGGTTATTGCTAATAATAATCTATTTGTTTTCATAGCTATATTTATTAAATCAAGTAATTACTAAAAATCAACCTCAAATCGAATGGTAATCATATGGAAATCCTCACCTGCCTTTCCGGTTTCATCTACAACTAGTTTTGGATTTTTGGTGAGTTCTCCGTTAGCATCATATCCAACAAAAAGTTTATTCTTTCCATTGGCATAACGATCATGATTGAGGTAGGCGTAGTTCAACATAATCTTAATGTTGTTATTCACATAGTAGTTTAGTCCAAGGGTGTAGCCTTCGCCAGCACCTCCCATTAGGGAACTTCCTTCAGTAAGGCTGTTAAGGTTTAGGTAATCATAACGAAGAGCAAGCTCAATATCACCCCATGATTTTCCTCGTTTGGGTTGGGTAAACTCTCCCTCGCTGGTATTGTACTGGTAGTTTCCCCCAAATAGCATCATGCTGCCGAATATATAGAAACCGTTGAATTTTTCGGTTCCCATGTCGTCAAAGCGTGTAACAGAACTCATCAAATACTCCGACTGAAGCCTGAAACCTTTAAAATAGCCTGCCAATTCCATTCCCCCAAGAGTAGAGTACTCAACATTTGTAATATCATCAGTATCAATATACTTTTTTCGGTTAATTGAGGATAGTGAACGAGTGCTGTATCTAATGCTTCCCCTTTGGGTTGCATAATCCCAAACTTCAGCATCGGTTCTAGGGGTACGGTATGACCCTGCAATACCTATATGTAAACCTTTATTAACATCGCTAAACCAGGGCATTATGACTAGTTTCCCTGTTAACGAATACCCTTCGTCTATACCTCCGTCCTTGTTGTGGTCTTTCGAAAATGTGCGTTCTTCCAGGTCGTCAACAGCCTGAAAGTGAATACCACCCGATGTGAATAGCCATTCCCTGTTGTAATTGATTCCAAAACCAATATGTCTAGAAGGTGCAAAGGTGTTTACAGCCATTGGTCTTTCCAGAAATGTTAAGTATCGAGATGTGGTGGTCGATTCCATGGAGTATACCTCCTTGAAGTTACCAACTCTAACTTCGAGACCATTATTCTGATATTGTAGGTAGGCGTCTTTTAACTCTAATTCGGAATTGGCAATGTCCATATCAAATTCAGCATACCAGTTATTGGCAAACTCTGTTTTTACGGCAAACCTTGCCCTACGGATTGAAGTTCCGTTTCCAATCTCGTTGTAGGTGTCGCCAAAGAACATGGCACCATCAGCTTGAACTCGCACGTCGTACCATATCCTATGACTTTGATCCTTTGACTCGAAAACAAGAATGCCATTTCGCTCTTCTGCATCAAGTGGAGTTCGGTTTACCCTTACACCATATTGGTTATAGCGCACATTGCTTGTCAATTGAATATCCAATTGGTTCTTTCCGTTAACCCCAATTTCCATATCATCAAAATCGGGATGTGAGAAGATGAGCACCTCAGTTGATTTCTCATCAATCGCAATTGAGTAACCCCCTTTTGCATCAGATACGGTTGAAGCAATTGCTCCTTTTAACCGAACTGAAACCTCTGGGATGGGTTTGCTATCCTCAGATGAAGTTATCTTTCCGCTAACGGTACGGGTTTGTGCCATTGAAATTGTACACGAAAAAATAAAAGCAGCGGTTAATACAAGTTTTGTTTTATTCATAATGTTTAGTTTTGGTAATAAAAAATTAATTATAGACTTTGAATAAATTGGACTAGATTTTTTCCTTTGATAATATTTAATTTTTTTCTTAGCCTGTATCGATTGATTTCAGCACTCTTAGGCGAAATATTTAGCAATGGGGCAATTTCTTTTGATGACAAACCTAGCCTTAATAGGATAGCAAGTTTTTTATCATTCTCTGTCAATTGCGGAAACTTCTCTTCAAGTCGAAGGGTAAATCCTTTATGGAGTTTTTCTACTTCAATGTTAAACGATTCAAGTTTATCAGAATAGTTCATTTTAATTTTTATTGTCTTAATCAACTCCTTGATGAGTAGAGACTTTTCCTTAGGATCGTATGTACTCTCTATATTAGTTAACTGCTCAATAACATCATCCATAAAATTTTTCTGTTCCACAAAGTTTAAAGCCATGTTTACAATCTCTTTCCTTCTGTATTCAAGTTTGTTAGCAAGTGCTGTATTCTCCAGTTTGATAGCCTTAAGATCAGCTTCCATCAAGGCTTTTTGGGTTATGTGGAATTCATTCTGTTTGTTGTGCAGTTCTTTTTGTGCATTGATCTTTTGCTTATTCTGTTTTAACATAAAGATCATTAAACTTGAGAAAAGTATGATAGAAGCAACTCCGATGATCAACCAGATCAAGTTGAACTCTTGTGTTTCTAATCTCGAAACACTCGAATAATCAATAGATTCAGATGTTTTTGAAAAAGGGAAATTTTCTGAATAGACTTTTTGATTGAAGACATTTTGAACAAAGAATAGTGAGAAGAATGATAAAAATCCAGCGACTAAAGGTGTCAGTAGCCATCCAATTGCTATTCCACCAAGTGTTTTAATGCGGACTTCTTGCACCCCTTTGATAAGGCCTATACCCAGAACGGCGCCTACCACAACCTGAGAGCTTGAAACTGGGACCAAGGGTATCCTAGGCAAACCTATTTCAACAATAAAATTTGAAAAACCCGTTGATGAGAAAAAGAATAAAACTAAGGCTTGGGCAAGAACTACTACAATAGCTGCTTCAGCGGAAAGGGACATTATCCCATTCCCAACGGTATTTATAATCCTTTTACTATAAGTAAAAATTCCAACAGATATGGCAATACCACCTAAAAAGAATAAAAGTTGGGTTCCATCAAGTGAAAAAAGACCAAAATTGAGAAGAATATTTGGTGCTCCACCAACAAAAACACCAATAACATTTGCTATGTTATTGGCACCAAGGCTATACGCACCAAATGCTCCAACAGCAATCAATCCCCATCTAATATAAGTATCCAGATTAATGGCATGAATTTTCAACCTTTTTAAAACGCATCGCATTAGTAGATAAAGTATAGCTGAAAATACGGCACCAAGGATTGGCCCCGAAACCCAAGTGCTTACAATTTGAAATAGTATTACTTGGTCTGTACTCCTGTTTGCAAAAAGATTCCACCCTATAATTGCTCCTACAATAGCCTGAGTTGTTGAGACGGGTAAACCGTTCTTGGTCATAAAAAAAACAGTGATACCTGCAGCTAGAGCAACGGTGAATGAACCTGCCAATTCATCAATTAGACCTAAAGATCCTAGTGTTTGAGTGGTTCCACTTCCTTGAACAACTGCACCAATAATTACAAAAATGCTTGCAATAATGGCAGCACGTTTAAAGCTAACCATTCTAGAGCCAACAGCAGTTCCAAATATATTTGCTGCATCGTTTGCTCCTAAAGACCAACCCAAAAATAGACCACTTGTTAGAAAGAAAAAAAACACTTTTTTATCCTTTAGAATGTACGTTTTATAGCCATAACGGCTAATAAGTCAGCGACCTTTTCGGAGGCATCAGATACCTGCTCTATATGGAAAGAGAAGTACCTTAAATGAAACTTTTCACTTAACTTAAGTTCTTCCATTTTCTGAAATACCCTTCTCTTTATTGCAGCTGATAGTTTATCAGTTTCTTTTTCGTAGAAATAAACCCGGTGAAGCTGATCCTTAACACTATCTGGAGATCTAAAGTATGATCGAGCAGCAGGCATTAATGCTTCTACTGAGGATACTGATAATTCTGTAAGTTTAGAAAAATCCTGATTTAGTTCAGCAGGAATGTTTGGTACCTCTACATCAAATTGATACAAATTAGTCTTCATTATATCAATTATTTCATCCATCTCCTCCAATAATCGTAATATATCCCCTCTAAGTTGCGGCATTAGGGAGTGTGTATATAGCTGATTTTCTATCTCTCGCCTAATTAGATCTGCATCTGACTCTAACTTGGAAAGGGTTATGATGTTATCATCAAAAGCCTGTTTGTTAGCGTACAGATAATTATCAACACCTCTTTTAAAAACAATTGCACCTTGATCGATTGAATCAAAAAATTTTTCGATCAAATCGATCACTTTCTTCGAATTTTTAAAGAATGGCATCTCTAAATAAATTTAAATTTACATTTGTCAAATATATGTTAGAAACTATACAAAAAATAGTTTTTAAGTAAGTTTTTGTATTTTCAATGGTTGTTCCTGATGTAGAGTGAGAAAATAATTTATAATTCTATATGTCAGACATATAAAATTATTGTGTAGGGGTAAGTAATGTCTATATTTAAAAATAGTAACAAAAATGTAGAGTTTGAATACAGTATGTTTTCAATTTGTTTTAAGAATATTTTTTCTATATGGGTATTCATTTTTTACTATTAACTAGTTCGTAAAACACAAACTATACTACTGTAGATTTTTTTCAATAATTTTATAATTAAATTTTTTAGATATTATTTACATTGTATTTAAAACAATAAAATAGTTTATCTTATAAACTGATATGCGGTTAATTTTTGAAATGTGAATCATATTAAGGTCTGAGGAATACAGAAACAACATTAGGATCATCGACTTGACCAAAATAGCTGAAATTCCAGTAAATTGCGCTATAATCCCTTTCAATGTGACCGGTTCCTGTAAAACCATCAGTTGTGTTAGTATAAAACAATGTGATCAAAGTATCCTGAACAGTAGCGTAGGTCTCAACATTGAAACCCAGGTTATAAAAATTGTAAATTACAATCATTGTAGAATCCACCCCTTGGTAGTCAATACTTACATTGTATTGTCTGTAACCATAAACGCCCCCATCCTCCTGACAAAGCCAAGCACCAAGAATTGAGTCTTTTGGATAATTTTTTTCCTTGTCGCACGAAGAAGAAATCAAAAAAAGGCCAACTGAAACGATTATAAGAAAACGTGATATTCTTTTCATCATATGAAAGTTTTATTTGACAACTTTATTTATCAAATCATCATCAGCTAAATTAGGAAGGGTAACAATTAAGTTTGGAGTTCGATCCATTTCACGCTGAATGGCAAAAATAGCCTCCTTGTTTCGGGCCCAACTACGTCGAGCTATACCATTATTAACATCCCAGCTAAGCATCATTCGCAAACGGCGATCAGCTTCAGGTGATCCATCCAAAGTCATTCCAAAACCCCCGTTAATCACTTCGCCCCAGCCAACTCCACCTCCATTGTGAATAGATACCCATGTAGCTCCCCGGAACGAATCGCCAATAACATTCTGGATTGCCATATCGGCAGTATAGCTTGATCCATCGTATATGTTTGAAGTTTCTCTGTAGGGGGAATCTGTTCCGGATACATCATGGTGATCACGTCCCAAGACTATGGGAGTTGAAATAACACCTTCGCGTATAGCTTTGTTAAAAGCTTCGGCAATCTTAATCCTTCCTTCAGCATCAGCGTAAAGAATACGAGCCTGCGAGCCTACCACCAGCTTGTTTTTTCCGGCTTCCTTTATCCAGTGGATGTTATCTTCAAGTTGCCCTAATATTTCTCCAGGTGCTGTATTTGCAAGTTGTTCAAGTACCTGTTGGGCAATACGGTCGGTTTTTTCTAGATCTGAAGGATCGGAAGATGTGCAAACCCAACGAAATGGACCAAATCCATAGTCGAAGAATAAAGGCCCCATAATATCCTGAACATAAGATGGATATCTGAATTTACCATTATTGTCAAGGATTTCAGCACCTGCTCGGCTCGATTCAAGAAGGAATGCATTGCCATAATCGAAGAAGTACATACCCCTTGCGGTAAGTATATTAATTGCCTTTACTTGGCGGCGTAAACTTTCAAAAACCTTTTCCTTGAAAAGATCGGGATTGCTAGCCATGAGAAGGTTCGATTCCTCAAGCGATAACCCAGCAGGGTAGTAGCCACCAGCAAATGGATTATGGAGTGATGTTTGATCGCTACCTAAATCAACGGCTATATTCTCAAGCGCAAGACGCTCCCATAGATCAACAATATTGCCCTGATAGGCTATTGAAACGGCTTGTTTGTTTTCCATAGCTTTGCGTATTCGAGGAATCAGAAGATCTAAGCTGTCGAATACCTCATCAACCCATCCCTGGTTATGTCTTATTTGAGTTGCCTTTGGGTTTATCTCGGCAATAACGCTTACTACACCGGAAATAACACCTGCCTTGGGTTGTGCTCCTGACATACCACCCAATCCTGATGAAACAAATAGTTTTCCTCGTAGATCTTTTTCTCCGGGTTTGAGCTGTTTACGTCCTGCGTTCAAAATTGTTATAGTCGTTCCATGCACTATTCCCTGAGGCCCAATATACATGAAGGAACCAGCAGTCATTTGCCCGTATTGAGTGACACCTAGAGCATTGTATCGTTCCCAATCATCTTTGCTGCTGTAGTTGGGTATCATCATACCGTTAGTAACCACAACCCTTGGTGCATCCTTGTGCGATGGAAAAAGACCCATAGGGTGCCCAGAGTATAGTACCAGCGTTTGCTCATCTGTCATTTCGGCCAGATATTTCATGGTTAAAAGGTACTGTGCCCAGTTTTGGAAAACAGCTCCATTACCGCCATAGGTTATTAGTTCATGAGGGTGCTGCGCAACAGCATAATCAAGGTTGTTGCTAAGCATTAGCATTATGGATGCTGCTTGTAAAGATTTATGTGGAAAGTCATAAATGCTTCGGGCTGTAATTTTATAATCAGGGCGAAAGCGATACATGTATATTCTTCCAAACTCGTTGAGCTCTTTAGCAAATTCCTCTGCCAAAACGGCATGATGTTTTGCTGGAAAGTAACGAAGAGCGTTTTTTATGGCGAGTTTTTTTTCGGTTATGGTTAAAATTTGTTTGCGTTTAGGTGCATGGTTGACATTATGATCCCATGGTTTCGATGCTGGTAGTTCATCGGGAATTCCTTGATGGATAAGGAATTGAAATTCTTCTCTGTTCATTTCTTGTGCTTACTTTTATTATCAGGTTGTAAAGTTACAACTTTTTTAGCCTGGTTTGCCATTTTACTTTTGTTATCTATTGCATACTTTTTGATAGTTACCGATTGATCATTTTAGTAAATTTACCAATCACTTAAAACTTAAAAAGACATGAATAAAAAACGGCTATTTTACCTTTTAGCATTGATAATGCTGATTCCCTTTTTCAGCAGCTGCGGATATAACCGTATGGTATCACTTGATGAGGGTGTAACATCGCAGTGGGCAAACGTTGAAAACGTTTACCAGCGACGAATGGACCTTATTCCCAATTTGGTTAGTACTGTAAAAGGATATGCTGATTTTGAGCAGCAAACCCTCACTCAGGTTATTGAGGCAAGAGCAAAAGCAACTTCGGTTACCATAGACCCAACAAATCTTACAGAGGCAAATTTAAAGCAGTTTCAACAGGCTCAAGGTGAAGTGAGCAGTGCCCTTTCGCGTCTTTTAGTAACCATTGAACGTTATCCCGATCTGAAAGCAAACCAAAACTTTCTTGAGCTTCAGGCTCAACTGGAAGGGACGGAGAATAGGATTGCCGTTGAAAGACGCAAGTTTAACGAGACTGTTCAGTCATATAACTCTTATATTCGTTCTTTCCCACGCGTGATCTATGCTGGTTGGTTTGGTTTTGAAAAAAAGGCATACTTCGAAGCTGATCAGGCTGCCAGGGAAGCCCCTAAAGTTGATTTTAGTAATTAAATTATAATTTTGATATTTAGTAATATCGGGTTAACCTAAAATCAAATATTCATGGCAATCGATAATTTTAAATTAGCTGAGAAGATAAAGATTGTTAATGCAATTAAGCATGCTGAGAAAAATACATCCGGAGAGGTAAGAGTTCATATTGAGAATCATAGTAAAACTGACGTTCTAGATAGGGCAGCCGATGTATTTGCGATGCTAAAGATGCACAAAACACAGCTTCGCAATGGGGTGCTTTTTTACCTAGCACTCAAAGATCAGAATTTCGCTGTCCTTGGCGATGCTGGTATCAACGCAGTGGTACCCAATAATTTTTGGGAATCAATCAAGGAAGCGATGCAGGAACATTTTAAAAAAGGAGATTTTGCTGAAGGTTTATCCATAGGAATTACCATGGCTGGCGAGAAACTGAAAGAGCATTTTCCTTACCAGAAAGATGATTTTAACGAACTACCCGACGATATTTCGTTTGGGTAATAATACCAATTGCAATGAAGAGAATTATTTCATCAATAGTACTATCGCTGAGTTTTCTTATAGGTATATTAAATGCACAGGAGATTCCAGAGCCAATGCAGCCTCCACGCTTGGTAAATGATTTTGCAGGATTACTTAACCAAAATGATTATGCAAAGCTAGAGCGAAAACTTCGAAATTACCACGATACAACTTCAACACAGGTATATATCATAACCATTAATGATTTAATGGGTTACGATTTAGCCGATTTTGCTTTTCGCATTGGCGAAAAATGGGGAATCGGACAGAAAGGTAAGGATAATGGCATTATCATAATGATTAAACCAAGAATTGGAAATCAACGAGGAGAGGCCATGATTGCTACTGGGTATGGTTTGGAGGATGTAATCCCAGATGCCATTGCCAAACGAATTGTTGATCGAGAGTTGATTCCATATTTTCAGGAGGGAAATTACTATGGCGGACTTGATAAAGCCACAACAACGATCATTGGGTTAGCCTCTGGAAAATTTTCTGGAGACGAGTATCTTGGTCAGGGCGGGGCTTTGGTTGCTCTACCTTTAATAATATTCTTAACACTTTTCTTTATCATACTCTTCAATGTTAAGAAAACTAGAGGAAGATCTATTGGACATAATATCCCATTTTGGATTGCAATGGGCATGCTCTCTGGCGGAGGAGGTCGAAGTGGAGGCTTTGGGGGATTTAGTTCAGGAGGAGGTTCGTTTGGAGGATTTTCTGGTGGAGGAGGTGGCTCCTTTGGGGGTGGCGGTGCCAGAGGTAGTTGGTGATATTTCCTTATACTCAAATATTAATTGAAAAAGGGGCATAAGCCCCTTTTAACAAATATTTTCATACGAGAAGTTTACTCATCTCCATTTTCTGAGTAACCTTGGTCTACAAGAATTCTTCCGCAATATTCACAAACAATTATCTTTTTACGCATTTTAATGTCGAGTTGACGTTGAGGGGGAATCTTGTTGAAGCAGCCACCACAGGCATCACGTTTTACAGTTACAACAGCAAGTCCATTGCGTGCATTTGATCTTATCCTTTTGTATGCTGAAAGAAGTCTTGGCTCTATCACCTCCTGAAAAGCTTCAGAATTACGAAGCAATTCTTCTTCCTCTTTTTGTGTGTCAGTCACAATACTGTCAAGTTCACTTTTCTTTACTTGCAGATCGGCTTTGGTATCAGTTAGTTGAATCTGAGCTTGTTCGATTAGTTGCTTCTTATCTTTAGCTTGTTGGGAGTACTCTTTAATCCTTTTCTCACAAAGTTCAATCTCCAGGGTTTGGTATTCAATCTCTTTCGATAGAGAATCGTATTCCCGGTTGTTACGAACGTTCTTCTGCTGTTCAGAGTACTTTGAGATCAAACTTTCAGCATTCTTTATTTCAAGGTTTTTGTTAACAACCTGTTGGTTGAGTTCTTCAACTTCGGTGTTGAGATTAGAAATGCGCGTTTCTAGTCCTGCTACATCATCCTCAAGATCCTGAACTTCAAGGGGGAGTTCGCCCCTAAGAGTCTTGATCTGATCAATCTTCGAATCAATTTGCTGAAGTTCATATAGAACTTTGAGTTTCTCTTCAACGGACATTTCAGTTACGTCTGCTGCTTTGCTTTCTTTTGCTACCATACCTTTTTTATAAATAGTTTATGGGATTGGTCTTAACTTTAGATTTTCGGATTGCAAAATTAGGTAATTTTTTTGTAAGATAATCATAAAAAATATCCACAGTAAATTGTTCGCTCTCGAAGTGGCCAATATCAGCTACTAAAATTTTACCATCAGCATCAAAAAACTGATGATATTTCATGTCGGCTGTGATGAAAATATCTGCTTTAGCAGATAAGGCTTTGGGAAGAAGACTGGCTCCGCTACCACCGCAAAAGGCAACTTTTCGAATTTCTTTTCCCGTAAGTTCAGTATGTCTAATGCAACCTGTTTTGAAGATTTGTTTCACTTTCTTCAAAAAGTCTAATTCTTCATAAGGTTTTGTAAGATTACCAACCATACCCAAACCAGCCCTTGGGTTATTGTTATGCAAAGGATAAATATCATATGCAACCTCTTCGTAAGGATGAGAATCTACCATGGACTGAATAACCTTGGGGAGGATTGGCTTAGGAACAATAACTTCAATCCGGGTTTCGGGTTCGAAGTGTAATTCTCCTTGATTGCCAACATACGGATTGGTTTCGCTCCCTGCTCTGAAAGTGCCCTTACCTTCAAGGTTGAACGAGCACTGATCGTAATCGCCAATTTGCCCAGCACCAGCGTTAAACATGGCTAATCTAACCGCTTCTGCTTTTTTGTTAGGAACAAAAGTGGTAAGTTTCACTAATTGATCAGTGGCAGGGCTTAGGATTTTTAAGTTATCTAATTCTAAGCGTTTAGCAATCTCCATGCTAACCCCATTCCAAATACTATCAAGGTTGGTATGGGCGCAGTAAATGGCAATACCATTTTTTATGGCTTTTATTACAGTACGCTCAGTGTAGTTAGAGCCAATAAGCCGTTTAATCCCGCCAAATATTACGGGATGGTGTGCTATTATTAGGTTTGTTCCTTGTTTTAGGGCATCATCAATGACATCTGGAGTTACATCGATGGTAAGGAGAATGCCATTGACGGGGCTATCGGGAGAGCCAACCAGCAACCCTGAGTTATCGTAACTTTCCTGGTAAGAAAGGGGGTAAAGTTGCTCAATAATATGGCAAATCTCACGGACTGTCATGTTTAAAACGATTCTTCTATTTCAACCAGCATTTCCCTGATTCTCTTTAGGGATTCGATGGCTTCAAAATTATTTACCGTTTTATTTTTGTCTTCTGCAAGCTTTATTCTGGCACCTTCAAGGGTTAAGCGCTGCTCCTTTACCAAGTGATAGATTAGTTTGAAGTTATTAATGTCGGCTTTAGTAAAGAGCCTATTTCCCTTTTTGTTCTTTTTGGGTTTGATGATGTCAAAATACTTTTCCCAGAAACGGATTAGGGATGTATTTACCCCAAACATATTGGCAACCTCACCAATGGAGTAGAATAGCTTTTCAACTTTTTTTTCTTTGTAGGGCATTTTTTTATTCTTTTAGATGAATTTTACCATCGTTTGAAATAACAAGTTGCGATTCAGGAAAGTCAGCTTTGGTTAGCCGTTGAATTTCAATAATAGCCTTACTATCAGAATCTAACTCAACGCCACCCCTTCCCGTTTGAATAATTGGAATTATTTCTCCCTTTACAAATTTACCATTTTTTTCAACAAATAGCTTTATTATTGGAGCAACTCCGTTGAGCCCACGTAAATTAAATCGTCCATAGGTGCAAAAATTCCCTAAGCTGTAAGCTATAAAACGTCCTTTGTAGAGATCAATTGCCCTTGTTACGTGTGGTCCATGCCCAAAAACTACATCGGCACCAGCATCTATAACGTGCCGTGCAAATTCATACACATTTCCGCGATCTTCGCCATAAAAAAATTCACTATTGCGTGTAACATTTGTATGACTTGCTCCCTCTGCGCCTCCATGAAATGAAACAATTACAATATCGCATTGCGATTTTAGCTCTTCTACAATTCTCTTTACATTGGGTATATCATTAATATTGCAGGTTCCTTTGTTTGGGGCAAATGCGCTGAAGCCAATTTTTAACCCATTTTTCTCAAATATTGAGATGGGGTGTGTGAGCAATCCTCCATAATGTATCCCAACAGAATCGAGCAGCCTCATGGTAGTTTCTCTGCCCTTGTCACCAAAATCTCCGATATGGTTATTCGCCAGGCTTACCACATCAAATCCGCAATCCACAAGGCAATCGATGTATTTTTCAGGCATCTTAAATGCAAAGCATCGGGTAGTGTCGCTACAGCGTTTGGCAACATCTCCTTTGTCAAGAAAACATCCTTCTAAATTACCAAAGGTTACATCAGCGTTCTGCAGGATATTTATTACGGGTTCTATAAGTGGCTTGCAGTCATTGTTTGGAGGAAGGTAACTTCTGTTTGGAAAATCGGTTCCGAACATAATATCGCCTACTCCAATTATTGTTATATGGTTAATGGTGGAGTCGATGTTTTGCGAAAAAAGTTTGCTAGAAGGGTTTTGCAGCATTATAAAAATGAAGAAATAAAAGCAAATAGAGGTAATAAGCTTTTTATGTTTGGTTAGCTTACAAATTAATGGCATCATAAGAATTTAAAAAAAATGCGAATGTAATAGTAAGGAATATTCTAATCGAGCGATTGTCCGCTTTGAGCAGCCAACTCAATAATCTTATCATACTCCTCAGGGGTTAGATCATTAAAATAGAAGTTGATAGGATTAATTGGTTCGTTATTTTTTCTAACCTCATAGTGTAGGTGAGGAGCCATGCTCATCCCAGTATTTCCAACAAGGCCAATCACGTCGCCACGCCTAACTTTTTGTCCAGGTTTAACTAAGGTTTTGCTTTGATGTGCATAAAGGGTTTTGTATCCAAATCCATGATCAATGATTATTGTGTTTCCATAGCCTCGTGAAGAGTGAATAACATCAGAAACTACACCATTGCCTGTTGCGTAAATTTCTGTGCCAGTGGGAGCTGTGAAGTCCATGCCAGTATGCATTTTAAGCACTTTGTAAAATGGGTGCATTCTAACTCCGAATGGCGAAGCCACGCGTTTAAGATCTTTGTTTGATACGGGTTGAATGGCTGGTACACAAGCGATCATTTCCTCTTTTCGCTTGGCCATTTCAATTACTTCGTCAAAAGATTTTGACTGAATATATACTTGTTTTGCCAACTTGTCGATACGTTGTGCAGTTTTTATTACCAGTTCAGAATTGGAAAGATCTTCAAGGTGCGTGTACCTGTCCACACCCCCCATACCGGCAGATCTATAAGTGCTTGGTATTGGTTCGGCTTCAAAAATGGTACGGTAAATATTATCATCCCGTTGCTGAATATCTTCCAGCACAGCGTTGATATGGTCAAACTTTTTGTTGAAAAGTTCAAATTGTAGCACTAGTTCTTGATTTTCGCGCCTTAAGCCTCGTTCTTCTGGGGTATCAAAGAAAAACGAGAAGATAATGTAATAGATGATGGAGACGATGATGCTTAACAAAAAGTATCTGAAACCTTGCCAAAATCTTTTCTTAAAGGAGTTTTCTTCCCTAATAAAGTTTAACGATTCTGGATTAAACCTATACTTATGTTTCGGCATGTTTTACTATTGATTGAAGATGTAAAGATATAAAAAAGATTAAAATACAATCCATATTAAAAAGTGCAAAACAAATGATAATTATCAACATTAGTTACTTTGGTTTATCTTAGTATTATTTGAGTTTAACAGTTCCTTTGCTCAATTTGTTGATAAATTTGGTTTGTACATAAAAGAAATGTTTGTTATATTATTATATACTACTATATTTGTGCTAATTACAAATATTCCTTTAGATTGATCGACAATGCATCGATTTTTGTCTATTCTTTTCCTTTTGTTAATTAGTCACAATCTGCTAATTGCACAGAACTGGAATCAAATTTTTTCAAAAGAACTCGAAGCTGAGTTTTATCTTTATGAAAAGCGATACGAGGAAGCAGCCTTGAAATACCAAGAGGCATTAGAACTAATACCAAGAAGTGCTAATATAACCTACAAAATTGGGTTCAGCTATCTTTTAACTTCAGATAAAAAAGAGCAAGCCATTAAGTATTTAGAGGAAGCCGCTAATAATGTTTCTAAAGATTATGATCCTAGAGCAATAAAAGAAATTACCGCTCCTCCTGAAGTTTTTTATTATCTTGGAAAAGCATATCAAATAACAAAACAATTCGATCTTGCTAAGGATGCTTATAAACGTTACAGAGAATTTTTAGATCCTTTAGATGAGTATAGCAGGAGAATTGACATGTTGATTGCTCAATGTAATATTGCCCCACAGTATATTGAGGATAAAAAAGGACTTAAGGAAAGAAACCTCGGGGCTACAATAAACGAGAATAATCCAAATTTCAATGCTGTTATTTCTGGTGATGGAAAAACTATAGCTTTTACTAGGCACCTTGAGTTGGGCTATGAAGTTCATATAGCAAAAAAAGAAGGTGATTCGTGGGGTGAACCTAAGAGTATTGCGAGTAATCTTAGAGCATATTTTTTGAAGACATCAAGTATTTCTTATGATGGTACAGAGTTATATTTAATCGACGATTTTACTTCGGATGGGCTAATTTATTACTCTCGTTATGATAGGGGATCAATTTACTATTCACGATTTGAGAATGGTGAATGGACAAAGGTGAAAAAATTAAAAAAGCCAATAAACAGCAAGTTTAACGACTCTCATGCAACCATATCCTCCGATGGGCAAACGCTTTACTTTGCAAGCGACAGACCCGGTGGAGTTGGTGGAATAGATATATATAAATCTACATTGAGCTCAAAGGGCAAATGGGGTAATCCAGAAAATCTTGGTACAAGAATAAATACTGAGTACAATGAGGATACACCATTTCTAACACCCGATGGAAAGTACCTTTTTTTTAGTTCTGAGGGTCATAATAGTATAGGAGGATACGATATATTTTATGCTGAAATGAATTCAAGCAAGAGTCCCGTTAACATTGGATACCCATTGAATGATACTGATGACAATCTATTCTTCTTTCCAAATGATGTTGTGTCGGGCTTTACAGCTTACTATGATCCTGATGGTTATGGATCTAAGGATATTATGTTTGTAAAAGTACTTCCACTAATTAATCTTTTGGGCATTATTTCAACGGATAAAGGATCATTAAGCGACTTTGTTACGGATGTAAATGTATCCATATATAGCTTTGACGATAAAAAGGTAGAAGCTGAAATAGCAGCCGATAGAGCTGCAAGTAGTTTTTCCCATAGAATAATGCCCGGGAGTTATCAGGTTACTCTTCAAGGAGAGGGTTTTAATGATTTTATTGCCGAAGTTAGTATCCCTGAAGATTACGATTTTCCAAATTATACTCTTGATGTATTGCTTAAACCCATTGTACAAGAGCCATCACTGGCTGTTGTAGAGGAATCCAACTTCAAAGAGAGTGAAATTGAGATGCTTGATGCTCAGTTTGTTGAAGAAGAAACAGAAAGTTCTTTTGAAAAGGATAAAGAAAAAGAATCACCCAGCAGAAATGTTACGATAGAGCCGAAGATTGCCTTCGTTGAAACAAGTTCTTTATCAGAAGATTCCTATACAGTTCAAATAATGGCACTAATTGTACCAGTTGATATTGAACATTTTGCAAACATCTCGGGCGTTTCTGTTGTAAAAGGATCTGATGGTTTTCATCGCTATACAGTAGGATCAACTAAAACAAGAGAGGAAGCTAAAATTATTCAACAGCAGCTTGTTGCACTTGGATATAAGGATGCATTTGTCAGAAAAGCAATATTCTCCGAAGCAACCTCTAGCAGGTTTGCAATTCAAATAATGGCGCTTAGGAATCCTGTTGAAGTTGGTTTTTTTGCCAATTTATCTGATGTAATTGTATCGCATGACGAAGATGGTTTGTATCGCTATTTCTATGGTTCATATTCATCGCTTGAACAGGCCAAACAAGATCTACCAAGAATAAAAGAGCTTGGCTACATGGATGCATTTGTTAGGAGAATTGAACAATAAATCAGGGGAACTTCGAAGGGATGTTGTTATTTACATCTCTTTCTTATTATTGGAATATTAATTAGAAGATTACTAATCCATTGCTAGTTGAGAGCTGTTTTTTACCATCGAATCGAAGATCTCAGGACTCATATCGTTGAAGTAGTTCATAGGATCGACAGGTTTGTTACGAAGAAGTACCTCATAGTGAAGATGAGGACCAGTACTACGTCCTGAACTGCCAAGTTTTCCAATAACTTGACCTCGAGCAACCTGATCTCCAACTTTTACATCAATCTTCTGCAGGTGTGCATATCGAGTGCGATAACCAAAACCATGATCGATAACCACTACATTCCCATAGCCAAAAAATGAGAATTCTGCACTAACTACCTTGCCATTTCCTGTGGCATAAATGGGAGTACCCTTTGGTCCAACAAAATCGATCCCGTGGTGAACTTTTTTTTCCTTAGTAAATGGATCTCGGCGAAAACCAAAATAATCAGATATTCTGGCCAAATCCTTAACAGAAACAGGTTGAATGGCAGGAACGCTTAGTATCATTTGTTCCTTATTTTTAGCAAGATCAATTACCTCATCGAAGGATTTCGATTGCATGTAAGTTCGCCAGGTTAGCTGGTCAAGAAGGGTAGCCGTGTTTATCAATATTTCAGAAGTTCTGAACCCTTCGAACTTTTCGTAATGGTTAGTACCCCCAAAACCACCAGTTCGTAGAGTGGACGGGATTGTATCTGCCTCAAATATTGAACGGTAGATCTGGTTATCGCGCTGTTGAATTTCATTCAGAATATCAATTGATTCAGCAATTTTTTTCTCGAGCAATTCAAATTGTAAGGCAAGATTAGCATTTTCGCGTTTGAGAATTTTTTCCTTTGGAGTATCAAGAAAATAAGAGTAAAGAAAGAAAACTATTGCTGCTATAATAAGGCTTAAACCAAAACGAATAGCTAAATTTGCTAACTTTTTGAGAAAAGGACTTTCTACTTGTTCAAATGTAAGAGTATGTGGGTTGAACTTGAACTTCTTTTTAACCATAATACTAGTAGAAAAACCGATTGTTTAAAAACGTTCTAAATTGACTAACGGCAGCAAATCTAACGTAAATATTTATTTTTGCAAAGTTTTTGGAAAAAAATTAGGACTAAATCATTAAATAGATTTTGCAATTTTATTAAAAAACAATACTTTATGACATCTTCAGAGATCAGACAGGCTTTTTTTGATTTTTTTTCGAATAGATTGCATCAACTTGTTCCTTCAGCACCCATGGTCATTAAAAATGATCCAACATTAATGTTTACCAACGCAGGAATGAACCAATTCAAAGACATTTTCTTAGGTAATACTCCCATAAAAAATAAAAGAATTGCAAATACTCAAAAGTGTCTTAGGGTTTCAGGTAAACATAACGATTTGGAAGAAGTAGGGCACGATACTTACCATCACACAATGTTCGAGATGCTTGGCAACTGGTCGTTTGGCGATTATTTTAAAAAGGAGGCCATTGAGTGGGCATGGGAGTTTTTGGTTGAAGTCTTGAAAATTGATAGCGCTAACCTGTACGCAACCATTTTCGAAGGCAGTAAGGAGGAAGGCCTTGAAATGGATGCTGAAGCCTATGAATATTGGAGCAAACTACTTCCAGAATCAAGGATTCTAAAGGGTAACCGAAAGGATAACTTTTGGGAGATGGGCGATACAGGACCCTGTGGCCCTTGCTCTGAAATTCATATCGATATACGTGATGATGAAGAAAAGGCCAAGTTACCCGGCTTTAAATTGGTTAATGCTGGACACCCTCAGGTAATTGAAATATGGAATCTGGTTTTTATTCAGTTCAACCGGAAAGCGGATGGATCTTTACTCCCATTGCCCTCAAAACATGTTGATACGGGTATGGGTTTTGAACGCCTATGCATGGTAATGCAGGGTAAGAAGAGTAATTATGATACTGATGTTTTTCAGCCAATAATAAAGCAAATTAGTCAATTGTGTGATATTGCCTATGGTAGCAATCCAAAAGCAGATGTAGCCATGAGGGTAATTGCCGATCACCTAAGAGCCATTTCCTTTTCTATTGCCGATGGGCAAATGCCCTCTAATGTGAAAGCAGGTTATGTAATTCGAAGAATATTGAGAAGAGCCGTTCGTTACGGCTACACTTTCCTAGATTTTAATACCCCTTTTATCAATAAGCTTGTTCCGGGTCTTGCTGAACAGATGGGCAACTTCTTCCCAGAGCTATTGGCGCAAAAAGAATTAATTATTAGGGTAATTCATGAAGAAGAAGCAGCATTTCTACGTACTCTCGAAACAGGGATTCGATTACTGGATGGAATTATTGAGCAGGCAGAAAAATCAAAGATCAGTTTAATATCTGGAAAAGATGCCTTTATCCTTTACGATACCTATGGATTTCCTCTTGATCTAACAGAGTTAATTTTGAGAGAGAAGAACCTTAATGTAAACCGAGATGAGTTTGAGATTGAAATGGCTGCTCAGAAGGAACGTTCCAGAAGTGCCGCAGCTGTTGAAACTCATGATTGGACTGAACTATTCAATGCCAATGTATCGGAGTTTGTTGGATATGACGAATTGGAAACAGCTATTAGGATTGCCAGATATCGTTCGGTAAAAGCGAAGGGAAAGGAACAGTTCCATCTGGTGTTTGATCGTACTCCTTTCTACGCCGAATCAGGCGGTCAGGTAGGAGATTCTGGTGAAATATACAATGCGCAGGAGCGCATTAGAATAGCTAACACACTAAAGGAGAATAACCTGATTATTCATGTGTCAGAGAAAATGCCAGCAAATCCTTCAGAAAATTTTACGGCAAAGGTTGACATCGAAAAGCGCATTAATACTGCCAATAACCATACTGCAACGCATTTGTTACATAACGCTCTTCGAGAGGTATTGGGAACTCATGTTGAACAAAAAGGATCGCTGGTACATCCAGATTATTTGAGGTTTGACTTTTCTCATTTTCAGAAAATGACAGATGATGAGATTATTCAAGTCGAAAAGAAGGTAAATGCTGCAATTAGGCTTAACTACCCTATTGATGAGCACAGGGATATTCCAATGAATGAGGCAAAAGGGATGGGTGCCATTTCTCTTTTTGGAGAAAAGTATGGCGATTCGGTTAGGGTAATCAGATTTGGCGATTCAATAGAACTTTGCGGAGGAACCCACGTTACTAACACTGGAAATATTGGTCTGTTCAAAATAATTTCAGAAGGAGCCATATCAGCAGGTATTAGGAGGATTGAAGCCATCACAGCGAAAAAAGTTGAAGAGTACTTCCATGAACAGACCGAAAGGATGAAAGCTTTGAAAGAATTGATGGGCAATCCACAGGATTTAAAAATAGCAATAGAGAAACTTATTGCAGAAAATCAAACACTGAGTAAGCAGGTAAGTGAGTTAATGCTTGAAAAAGTTAAGCAAGTCAAACAAGACCTTCTTTCTAATGTTAATAAAATCAATGAAATTGCTATTATTTCTGGAAGAGTAAACCTAAATAATGCCGATTTTATAAAAGATTTGGCTTATCAATTAAGGAATGAGGTTGATCCTATGTTTTTTGTTGTGGGTGCCGAAATAGCAGGGAAGCCATTTCTTACGGTTATGATTTCGAATAACCTTGTTGATAAGTATAAATTAAACGCTTCTGAGATAATTCGCGAAGCTGCTAAAGAAATAAATGGAGGAGGAGGGGGACAACCCTATTTTGCCACTGCCGGAGGCAAAAATTCCAGTGGCATAGAGGCTGCCATTGAAAAGGCAGTAGGTGTTTTAAAACGAGTTGTAGAAGCGGGCTAGCCTTATATTTATAACCATTATGTTGTTACAAGTTGAATCTTGTAATTCAACAGGTAATTTTTACCTTTACCAAAAAAGTATTCAATATGATTAGATATGTTGCTCCTTCACTGCTCTCGGCTGATTTCAACAATCTGGGTCGCGATATTGAAATGGTAAACCAAAGTGAGGCCGATTGGTTTCATCTCGATATTATGGATGGTGTTTTTGTCCCTAATCTTTCTTTTGGATTTCCTGTGGTTGAGCATATTGCCAAGTTGGCAAAAAAACCATTGGATGTTCATCTTATGATCATTGATCCCGATCGATACTTGGAGCGATTCAAAGATGCTGGAGCAAATATTCTTACCGTTCACTGGGAGGCTTGTACTCATTTGCAAAGAACGCTCTCACAAATAAGAAAACTAGGCATGAAGGCTGGCGTTTCATTAAATCCACATACACCTGTTGAATTTTTAGAAGATATCCTACCCGAAGCAGATTTAGTGCTTATAATGAGTGTAAACCCTGGGTTTGGTGGACAAAAGTTTATTCAAAACAGCATCTCAAGGATTAGCCGTTTACGCCAAATGATTGATAAAAAGGGTTGTAATACCATAATCGAGGTGGATGGAGGTGTTGGAACCCATAATGCAGGGGAACTTTACAGTGCTGGTGCAAATGTTTTGGTTGCGGGTAATGCTGTTTTTAATTCACAGAACCCAACCGAATCAATACAAATAATTAAAAACGCATAGCGTTTTATAAAGCTAACCCCTTTTTTATCTTCAATGCCCAAAATACTTTTACTCGACAACTACGACTCATTTACATACAATCTCTTTCATTACGTTGAGGAGTTTGAAGGTGTACAGGTAGAAGTTATCCGCAACGATGACATAAAGCTTTCCCGGGTTGAGCAGTACGATGGAATTATTTTATCTCCTGGACCAGGACTTCCAAACGAATCGGGGTTGCTTATTCCAATCATTGAAAAGTATAAAGAAACCAAGAGGTTTTTTGGCGTATGCCTTGGTCAGCAAGCCATTGCTATGGCTTTTGGTGGTGAGCTGGAAAATCTCAAAACAGTATACCATGGAGTAGCAAGATCCATTAATATCAATCAGCCCAAGCACTACATCTTCGATGGAATTCCTGACACAATTGATGTTGGTCGATATCATTCCTGGGTTGTTTCATCTAAAAATTTTCCTACTTGCCTGCGAGTTGATGCCACCGATTCAGAAGGTAATATTATGGCCCTAAGCCACAGAAAATTGGATATCTGTACGGTGCAGTTTCATCCCGAATCGATACTTACTCCGCATGGGAAAAGAATAGTAACCAATTGGTTGAAACCTTATTTCGATTAGGGTTACAGTAAAATTGAATGCTGAAGAAAATTTCAGGAAATTCTAGTTAACTTTATCTTTTTAATACTAAACTTTAATGAAGTTAATTACCGTTGATGGTTTACAGGGGAAATCGCAAATCTTTGTGGGAGAAACATTAGGCAATGTGGGCAAATATCTACCAGAGAGTAATGTGCTTGTAATAACAGATAACAACGTTAAGCATCACCACCAGAGTAGTTTTCCGCAATTCCCTGTATACTCTATTGATGCAGGTGAACGATCGAAGAACCTAGAAGAGGTTGCCGACATATACCGTTGGTTGCTTTCGCAAGGAGCTGACCGAACGTCATTCATTCTCGGGATTGGAGGAGGAGTTGTATGCGATATTGCTGGATTTGTGGCATCAACTTACATGAGAGGTGTGAAGTTTGGTTTTGTTGCAACTTCACTTCTTGCTCAGGTTGATGCCAGCATTGGTGGAAAAAACGGGGTTGATTTTGACGGCTACAAGAATATTGTGGGAACGTTTAACCAGCCGCAATTCGTTATATGTGATACTGCAATACTTAGCACGCTGGCTAAGGATGAGATCATAAATGGTTATGCAGAAATTTTGAAGCATACCCTTATCGCCGATGCGCAGATGTTTCATTACATTGAGTGCAGAATAGATAGCCTTAAACAATTCGATCCGGTTATGCTTATGGAGTTTGTAGTTCATTCAGTTAGTATTAAGGCTAAGATTGTCCAGACAGATGAGAATGAAAAAAACGAGCGCAAGAAGTTAAATCTAGGACATACATGGGGACATGCTATTGAAAAGATTTCAGGCATGTCACATGGAAAAAGCATTAGCATTGGTTTGGAGTTTGCCGCTAGGCTCTCGGTTGAAAAAGGTTTGCTGAAAAAAAAGGATTATCTGCGAATTATTAATGTTCTCAGAGAGTTAGACCTTCCTGTTTGCTCCAAAATTAACCCATTTAAAGTATTTGAAGCCCTTAAAATGGATAAAAAGAAAACGGCTAACTCCATTGACTTTATTTTAATGAACGGTGTTGGTAATGTGGTAATTGAGAGAATAACATTAGATGAGATTCATAATTTCATTCAACCTAAACCAAATTATGAGAACTGATATCTGCCTTAGCATTGGAAATGTTGATTATGATGCTGTAATAGAGCATCTTAATAGAGTTTCTTTTGCTGAAATTCGTATCGATTTGCTTAAGTTATCCCATGAACAGCTTAACCATATCTTTAGCACCCACAAGAATCTGATTGCAACATGCCGTGAGGGCTCAATCAGCGACGAAGAACGTTCGAAAATCCTTATTAATGCTCTTGAGCAGGGTGCAGCCTTTGTTGATGTTGAGATTGAGTCGGCGGAGCATTGGCGTAAGCCAATTGTTGAAAAAGCGAAAGCTTTGGGAAGGAAGGTTATCGTTTCGTCGCATAGCTTCGACTGTACCCCAGATGTAGATAATCTATACCGAATGGTTGATTCTCTTTTTTCCGCTGGAGCAGATATCGCAAAGATTGCCTGCATGGTTAGATCACCCGAAGATAACGCTAAAATGCTGGGGCTTTACGCAAATTTTCAAAATTTAATATCATTTGGTTTGGGAAATCGTGGTATAATTTCAAGAGTGTTGGCCCCACTGATGGGAGCACCATTTACTTACGCATCAATTCCTGGAATGGAAACAGCAGAGGGTCAGCTTGATAAAAACCAAATGAATGAAATCATAAACTTTTTGGAGCGACATACAAGTGGAAAAGACTAAACTATTTGCCGTATTCGGCAATCCCATTTTGCACAGTAAGAGCCCACAACTCTTTAATTCTGTGTTTAAAGAACTGGGAAAGGATGCCTATTACACCAGAATACGTCCTCAGTCAGTCTTCGATATTGTTGACCTAATAAGGAATTTACCCTTGTCAGGAGCAAACATCACAGCTCCTTTTAAGGTAGAATTAATACCATTTTTAGATGAATTATCCAGTGAGGTTAAGATGATCGGAGCAGTGAACACAGTCATAAATATCAATGGAAAATTATGGGGTTACAATACTGATCATGTTGGAGTGCTTGAATCTTTAAACCAGGAAAGAGTTAGTTTAATTGAAGCTAAATGTCTTGTGATAGGTGGGGGTGGGGCTGCAAGGGCGGCAGTTTATGGACTGATTAAACAAGGAGCTGATGTAATTGTCTGTAACAGAACTCTCTCAAAAGCACAGAGAATTGCTTCCGATTTTGGCTGCGACATTATGGCTTGGGATACTTTTGACACAAATGAGAATTTCAATGTTCTGGTTTCAACTCTCTTACCCGATGTTGTGCCGCCTTTTATTAAATCCTTAAAATTAAATTACCTCCTGGATGCGTCTTACAAGCAATCAGTTGTATTTCAAATGGCAAATCGAATGGGTATTCAAGTTATTTCGGGAGAAAGATGGCTTTTGCATCAGGCTGCCGAAGCATATAGATTGTTTTTTGATGAGGTCATCCCTGTATCCTTAATGGAAAAGGGTTTGCATAAACAATTGGAGAAAAGTGATGTTAAGACGGTTGGATATGATATCAATTCTCCATTTCATGAGTTGGACTTGCATACAGACCTGATTGTTTCCTCTAAGGGTATGGACAACTTGCAGGTTAAAGGAATTATTGATGAAGAGTTTGGTAAAGCCTTCAGCTGTTAGGGGAACAATATCCGTACCCCCTTCGAAAAGTATTGCCCAAAGGGCAATTGCTTTGGCCTTACTGGCTAAGGGCGAATCCATAATTGAGAATGCTGGAACTTCCAACGATGTTTTGGCTGCCATACATGTTTGTAGGGCTTTAGGCGCAGAAATATCCGTGCACAACGAAACTCTTTCCATTAAAGGTGGCATCAAACTTCCATCTGCAGCGCTCAATTGCGGAGAATCGGGTTTGGGGATCAGAATGTTTTCGTCCATTGCAGCATCGCTAAACAAACCAGTAATCCTTACAGGCCTTGGTACCTTGGCCAAAAGGCCAATGGGCAACGTGGAGGAATCCATTAGGGCCTTGGGAGCAAAGTGCTCAACCACAAGAGGCTTTCTGCCTATCACCGTTGAGGGCCCTTTGGTTGGAGGCAATGTCAAGGTCGATGGTTCGTTAAGTTCGCAGGTGCTTACCGGTATGCTAATGGCAGCACCCTTGGCCAAATCAGATGTTTCAATTGCTGTTAGCAACCTTCAAAGCAAACCCTATATCGATATCACCGTTGAAACCATGAAAACCTTTGGTGTTGATGTTGAAAATATTAACTATGAGGTTTTTAGGGTGAAATCAGGGCAGCATTACAAACCAACCCAAATTATGGTTGAGGGCGATTGGAGCGGTGCGGCATTTATGCTGGTGGCTGGTGCGATTGCCGGAAACGTAAGGGTTGAAAACCTAAACCTCATGTCGAAACAGGCCGATAGAGCTATAATACAAGCTTTAATTTGGGCAGGAGCAAGTGTATCAGTTCAGGATAAATTTATAGCAGTTAGCAAAAATGAGTTAAACTCATTCCATTTCGATGCCACCCATTGCCCCGACCTTTTCCCACCGCTGGTTGCACTTGCAGCACATTGCAAGGGAGAAACAAGAATTTTGGGAGTTAACCGCTTGTGGGCAAAAGAGAGCAATAGGGGGCAAACTCTTCAGCAGGAATTCGCCAAGCTGGGAATTTCCATTGAGGTAGAAGGCGATTTGATGAAAATTTATGGGGGCCAGGTTAAGGGCGGTACAGTTAAATCGCATGGCGATCATCGAATTGCCATGGCGTGCGCAATTACTGCATTAGCAGCAGACGGAAAAGTGGAAATTGAAGGTGCTGAAGCAGTGGCAAAATCCTATCCTCTTTTTTTTGATGATATAAAAAAGAGGATGATACCGCAATTATAAAACAATAAATAATTATTTCCGATGAACTCTTTTGGCCGTATTTTCCGCATATTAATTTTTGGCGAGTCGCATGGCCCCGCCATTGGTGTTTCCATTGATGGTGTTCCTGCTGGAATCCCATTAAAAATTGATGATTTTATCACCGACCTCAACCGCCGTAAGGCGGGTGCAAAGGGTACTACCCCACGTATTGAGGACGATACACCTGAAATCATTTCGGGTTGGTTCAACGAACAAACAACGGGAGCACCCCTTACCATTCTTTTTCGCAATTCAAACACGCAATCGTCCGATTACCAAGATATTGCCAAAACACCACGTCCCGGACACGCCGATTTTGTGGCATACAAGCGATTTGAAGGATTTAACGATGTAAGGGGAGGGGGTCATTTTTCGGGTAGGTTAACAGTTGCGTTAGTGGCTGCTGGAGTTGTTGCAAAAAAAATTTTGAAGAATATCGATATATCTGCTAGGGTAATATCAGCAGGGGGTTCAACAAACATTGATGGTGCCATTGAAAAAGCAATGGGTAAAGGCGATTCAATTGGAGGATTGGTAGAATGCCGTGCAAATGGAATTCCAATTGGTTGGGGAGAGCCATTCTTCGATTCGGTGGAGTCGGTGATTTCACATCTTGCTTTTGCCATCCCTGCAGTAAAGGGCATTGAGTTTGGCTCTGGTTTTCAGGCAGCAAATATGCTTGGCTCTGAGCATAACGATCCAATCCTTGATGAAACAGGGCGTACTGCTACAAATAATGCCGGTGGCATATCGGGAGGGCTAACCAATGGCAATGAGTTGGTTTTTCGGGTAGCCATTAAACCAACATCAAGCATTGGTGCTAAGCAGAAAACTTTTAGTATAGATTCAGGTAAGGTTGAAGAACTCTATGTGGAAGGACGACACGATGTTTGTATTGCACTTCGTTTACCTGTTATTGTTGAGGCAATAACTGCCATTTCATTGGCAGATTTTATGATGATAAACAAGGGAATAAGCAAACCGTAAAAAAAAGGGCTATCTCAAAAGTGCATAACATTGTATTAATGACTCAGTGTAACTCTTTTTTATCTCTGTGGAACAGTGTGATCCAGTGTTTTATAAATTACACAGTGTCTCATAGAGATTTTTTGCAGTGTTTCACAATGAACTTTTGAGACAGATCCTAATTAACAAACCATTACCATTCCCTACCCTTCAAGATAATCAAGAAGGTAAGAGTATAGCATGGTGAGTTTACCATTATTCATAATGGTGGCTCTCATGACCACTCCTTCAGAATCATCACCAATAAAGTGGGGAATAACTTTATCAATTAACGTCTTGCCAAAGTCTTCGCTGGCATCTCGGGGTAGTTCTCCAGGAAGATTATCAACAGTCATCATAGTAATATTCTTCTTACTGGTGAAGGCAACCTCTTCTCTTTCAAGGAAAGGGTTATAACCATAGAAAGGCTCTGCTATAGTTGTAGCACGAAGGGTTGAAGGTATAGGTCCTGGCACATCACAGCTAACATCAGCAATAACGGTTATCCTGAAATCAGGGGAGCGCATATCCTCTTTGGTAAAGAAATGGGGTGAGCGGTAGTCCCAGTAATGACATGCTACGAAAATATCAGTTACCTTGGTGTACGGAAGAAATGTAGACTCATGCTCTGAAGGAGACTTAACCCAGAAATCCCAATCGAAAGGTTTACCATCCTTGCGCTTTGCGTAATGCCAAGGATCTATTCGGCATAAAACTGGTTCGTTGAACTCTTTTTTAAGGTACTCCTCAGGCGAAACTTCTTTAATGCCAATAGCTCTGAAGACTTCAAGGGCACCTCCAGCTACTCTTCCTCCTCCCGAAATGAGAATCCTTTTTGGACGAAGATGAACATTCTTTAAGCCTGACATCATATCATTGTAATCATGACATTCGTGAGCAGGTCGAAGTTTGTACCGATCTGTTCTTATCCCTCTGGCACGTAATGAGTTGTATGCTCCCATAATACCAGCCCAACGTCCAAATGCGACAAGCCTTTCTCCATTCTGGTTGGTAATGTACTCGTGATCAAGTAGAGTTATTTTTTTACGTGCAATTGCCTGCAATAGTGCTTGGTTATGTGGTTGTTTCTTTGCCACATGGGCAAAGAATAAGTAGGTTTTATTTGGAATCAGAGCATCAATCTTTACCTCTTTTACGCCAATCAGCAAATCGCAATCGCTTAAATCTTCCTGTAAAGATATACCAACTGCTTCGTATTCAGAATCTTTGAAACATCTTAATTCGCTTGGTTGCACAACCACTTCAATGTTAGGGTATCGTTTCATTAGCTCAACACTCTGTGTAGGTGGAAGCGCAACTCGCTTGTCGGGTGGCGTTTTGGTTTCCTTAACTAATCCTATTTTAAATTTTTTATTCATGATGAAATATGTTAATCTTATGTATTAGAAAACTGATATTGTTTAGATATAATCAAACTTTAACCTGAATGATGCAAAAATACTAAAAATAAAGCGAAGGGGCAAATTTCTTTTATGTAGTAATGATGCTTATACATTTATGATATAAAATAATCATTACTAGTTTTAATGTTATTCTTTTCATGCAATTTATCAAATGCTATCTTAAACCTTATTATGATCGAGAATAGCGCAAACGTTTTAGTACATTTTATCAATTGTTAAGTGCTTAACAACATTTCTTTTTTCATCAATTTTTTTATACCTTTGTTAAGTTTGTGTAAATAGTAAATCACTTATTACCAATAAAATACACTTTAAGATGGCAAAGAACAAAAAGTTTATCACCTGTGACGGGAACTATGCAGCATCGCATATTGCGTACATGTTCAGTGAGGTTGCCGCCATTTACCCAATCACTCCATCATCGACAATGGCAGAGTACATTGATGAATGGGCAGCATTTGGTAGAAAAAATATTTTTGGAGAAATCGTAAAGGTTTCCGAGATGCAATCGGAAGCAGGAGCCGCAGGAGCTGTACATGGTTCTCTTCAAGCTGGGGCGTTAACTACAACTTACACTGCATCTCAGGGATTGCTATTAATGATTCCCAATATGTTCAAGATTTCCGGTGAATTGCTTCCCGGTGTTTTTCATGTTTCAGCAAGGAGTGTTGCTGCTCAGGCACTATCAATCTTTGGGGATCATAGCGATGTTATGAGTACCCGATCATGTGGATTTGGATTACTCGCCACAGGAAGTGTTCAGGAGGTAATGGATTTGGCAGGTGTAGCACATTTAACAGCTATCAAAACAAGAGTTCCATTTCTTCACTTCTTCGATGGATTCAGAACATCACACGAAACCCAAAAGGTTGAGGTAATTGAAACTGAACAAATGGCTGCTCTGGTTGATAAAAAAGCGCTGAAAGAATTTCGCGATAGAGCTTTAAATCCTGAGCATCCAGTAACCCGAGGGACTGCTCAAAACCCTGATATATATTTCCAAACCCGCGAGGCTGCAAACAAGTTTTATGATGCTGTTCCCGATGTAGTTGAGGATTATATGCAGGAAATAAAAAAAATAACCGGACGTGAATATCATCCTTTTAGGTATTACGGACACCCACAAGCAGAGCATGTTGTTATTGCCATGGGATCAATTACAGATACACTAAGTGAAGTGGTTGATCATTTGAATGAAAAAGGTGAAAAAGTAGGACTATTAGCAGTGCATCTCTATAGACCATTCTCTGCGAAGTATTTCTTTAAAGTTATTCCAGCATCAGTTAAGCGTATTGCTGTTCTCGATAGAACCAAAGAACCTGGCGCCAATGGCGATCCTTTATATCTGGATGTTAAAGATCTTTACTACGGAAAGGCAAATGCTCCACTTATCGTTGGTGGTCGATATGGTTTAAGTTCTAAGGATACCACTCCTTCGCAGATGATAGCTGTTTTTGAAAACCTTAAGATGAAGGAGCCCAAGAATCAGTTTACCGTGGGAATTGTTGACGATGTTTCTTTTAAATCTCTTCCTCTTCTTCCCGAAATCAACCTTGCTCCAAAGGGCACTTTCCAAGCAAAATTTTACGGAATTGGTGCCGATGGAACTGTTGGCGCAAACAAAAACTCCATTAAAATCATTGGTGATAACACCGACAAGTATTGCCAGGCATACTTTGCCTATGACTCCAAAAAATCGGGTGGTGTAACTGTATCTCACCTTCGCTTTGGTGATAAGCCAATACGTTCACCCTACCTTGTATCAACCCCTGATTTTGTTGCATGTCATGTGCCTGCATATCTTGGAAAATACGACATGCTCAAAGGCCTTCGCAAGGGCGGTACTTTCCTGCTGAATTCAATTTGGGGTGTTGAGGAAACTAAGAATAAACTACCCAATTCAATTAAAAAGTATTTGGCCGAAAACAATATCGCTTTTTACATCATCAATGCAACTGAGATAGCCGAGGAGATAGGACTTGGAGGACGTACCAATACTATTATGCAGAGTACATTCTTCAAAATATCAGAGGTTATTCCTTACGAATTGGCCGTTAAGGAGATGAAGGGTGCTGTTGATAAAACCTTTGGCCGTAAAGGTGAAGATATTGTTAAGATGAACAAGGCTGCCATTGACAGAGGATGTGATTTTGTTAAGGTTGAAGTTCCTGCAGAATGGGCTAAGTTACAACCCGAGAAGCATACATCCATTCAAGATGCTCCAGAGTTCATAAACAATGTAATGTTACCCATGAACACGCTTAGGGGGGATGATCTTCCGGTAAGCGCATTTTTGGGTCGCGAAGATGGTACGTTCCCTTCTGGAACTACAGAGTTTGAAAAGCGAGGAATCGCTGTTCACGTCCCCGAATGGATTCCTGCCAACTGCATCCAGTGTAACCAATGTGCTTACGTTTGTCCTCATGCTGCAATACGACCATTTCTCTTAACTGATGATGAACTGGCAAAGGCACCAAAAGGAACAGGGTCCGTAAAAGGAACAGGAGGAACTAAAGAATATAACTTCCGAATTCAGGTAAGCGTTTTGGATTGTACAGGTTGTGGTAACTGTATTGATGTATGTCCTGCTAAGACCAAAGCTCTTGAGTTTAAAACACTAGATTCCCAGATGGCAGAGGTTGAACGTTTCAACTATATGGATAAAAAAGTTGGCTATAAGGATACCGTTTTGGGTAAAGATAAGAGTGTAAAGAATAGCCAATTTGCTCAACCCTTGTTTGAGTTTAGCGGGGCTTGTGCTGGTTGTGGTGAAACACCCTACATCAAAGCCATTACACAACTTTTTGGTGAAAGGATGATTGTGACCAATGCTACAGGATGTTCTTCAATTTATGGTGGTTCTGCACCCTCAACACCTTACCGAGCAAATCATCAAGGAATTGGCGTTGCGTGGGCAAACTCTCTGTTTGAGGATAATGCCGAATATGGATTTGGCGTAGCCACAGGTATCAATAAGCTTCGCACCAGAATTGCCGAAAGAATTCAATCATCTCTTTCCAATGGTTATAGTAGTGAAACCAAAGAAGCCATGAAACTATGGCTTGACAATAAAGAAAATGCTGAGGGTTCAGTGGAAGCATCAGGTAAACTAATAGCTGCCCTTGAAAAGGAAAAAGATGATTTGGCAAAAGAACTACTTGCTCTCAAGCATTATTTTATTAAGAAATCAGTTTGGATATTCGGAGGTGATGGTTGGGCATATGATATTGGTTATGGTGGTCTTGACCATGTTATCGCCTCAGGTGAAGACGTTAACCTTCTGGTGCTTGATACCGAAGTTTATTCAAATACTGGTGGTCAAGCGTCTAAGTCAACTCCAATTGCTGCTGTTGCCAAGTTCGCCGCAGCGGGAAAGCGAATACGTAAGAAAGATCTGGGCATGATGGCGATGAGTTATGGTTATGTATACGTTGCACAGGTTGCAATGGGAGCTAATCATAATCAGTATTTTAAAGCTATTAAGGAAGCTGAATCGTATCCAGGACCCAGCTTAATTATTGCTTATTCGCCATGTATTAATCATGGTTTACGTAATGGAATGGGTGCGTCACAGAATCAAATTAAAATGGCGGTTGAGGCAGGTTACTGGCAGATGTATAGGTATGACCCTCGCTTAGAAAACGAGGGCAAAAACCCATTCCAACTTGATTCTAAAGAGCCTGATTGGAATAAATTCCAGGACTTTTTGAAGAGCGAGGTTCGATATACTACTCTTCAAAAATCATTCCCTGAAGAGGCGAAAGAGCTCTTTAAGGCAGCCGAAGAGAATGCCCGATGGAGGTACAATTCATATATTCGAATGGCTGCAATGGATTTTTCAAAATAATTTGCGAAATGCACTAAAAAAAGGTGTCGAATTCGACACCTTTTTTTTATGTGGTTTATTGTATAATGAAATTTCATTGCTAAATTGCCTCTAAGTTGACCTTGTTATATTATCTTTTTTAAATGATGAGAATCGCATTAAAATGTGTTATAAATAAAATGTTTATTTGGTTTTTAATTAAGCCAAATAAATGGCATATCCTTATTTTTTTACCAATTCTTTTTACTGAATATGTCGATGCTCAAATAGTAAAACCCAAGCCTGTATTGAAGAATTTTACAGTTGACGAGGGTTTGTTGTCAAACGAGGTATACCATATTATCCAAGACTCAATAGGTTATATTTGGATTGCCACTGCAAGCGGAATCAATCGCTTCGATGGGACAAATTTTCACGGTTATCAACTAGAAGATGGACTGGTTGATAATACAATCTATGAAATATATGCTGACTACAAGGGTAGACTATGGTTTATTTCCAGTTCAGGCAAGTTAGTTTATTTCGAAAACGAAACGATAAGACCATTTCAGTTTAACAATAGAATAACCGATCATCTTCCAGCTTCCAGAGGGCCAATAAAAAAATCATTTCATGTTGATTCTCTTGATAATGTTTATATTTCGCTTAAAAGGTATGGTAGGCTTATTATTGGTATGGAGGGTACTTATAAGAAACTTTCAGGGATACATGAGGAGGGGGTTATGGTATTGGAAAAAATTGATGATGGCACTACTTTAGTTGCCAATCCACTTGTTCCTCAAACTTACGATATTATTTATTTTGATAAAGCAAAAAATCAAAGTTTTAGATTTGATTATAATTATCTATTTGGAGTAAAGTCACCAATTTCTCACTTTTTTCATATATCTGAAAGCGATGATTCTTTCATCATGGCTGCAAATGGAATACTTTTTAGGGTTAAAAATGGACAAATAATTCAGAAAAGAAGATTTGGAGAAGAAATAATATGGGTTTCCATTGATAGTGATAATAAGCTTTGGGTTGCTCCAATAGAAGGTGGTGTACATTGCTTTCCGTATGCTGATTTTATAAATGAATCTTCAACTTTCATATTAAAAGATGTGCAAATCTCATCGCTTTTTAAGGATCGGGAGAATGGTTATTGGTTTTCGAGTTTGGCCAATGGTATATACTATTGTACCAATATTAACTTTTTGAATTACGATTCAGAATCAAGTCTGCCAAACAACCGGCTTAGTACAGTTTTTGCCAATAGGAGTGGAATATACCTTGGTTATGAAACGGGTATAGTGAGTAAAATTTTTGATAATAAGATTACCAATTTTACCATTGGTGGTGAACGCTCATCCAGAATTTCAATCCGTTATTTAGGGATTGATTCTACGTCAAAAGAAATATGGATAGGTTCCAGTTTTTTTCTGCATCATTTAAAGAATAATAAAATAGTTGATTATAGTCAAGGCTCCGATTCTTGGGGTATATACCCACGTGATATGATCAAGGATTCACAAGGAAATTTTTGGGTAGCTTCAGTAATAGGATTGTTAAAATTTGATGGGAATAATATTGTATATGATTCGCATTTCTCCAATGAATTTTCAGCAGTTATATATTCTCTATACCAAGATTTATCGGGGTGTATTTGGCTAGGATGTATGAATGGATTGTGGAAATATCAGGATGGTAATTTCAGGTATTTAGGACAGGAGAATCCGTTATACTCACAACAGATAAACTCAATTAAAGCCACTTCAGAAGGCACTGTTTTGTTGGGAACCAAAGGGATAGGGTTGATAATGGTTAATGGCGAAAAAGCGTTTCAATTAAAACAGGCCGATGGCATTGCAAGTAACCATATAAAAAAAATTTTTGTTGAAGAATCAGGGATTTGGCTAGCAACCAACAAAGGTATAAGTTGGATTAGAAATACTGATGACAAGTTTGATATTCAGAATATCAATATCTCTCATGGGCTACCAACAAATGATGTGAACAACATTTTTGTCAGGGGCAACGAAGTTTATGTGGCAACCACAAAAGGTTTAACGGTATTTGATAAAAGAACAATAGAATTGAATACAGTTAAGGCAAAATGCAAAATCTTAAATGTAAAGGTAAATGGTATTGATGCTAGTATTAGTCATTCAACTCTTAATCTAGCTTATGATCAGAATTTTATAACCTTCGATTATATAGGGCTTTCTTTTAAGAATATGGGTAATGTATTCTATCGATATAGGTTGCTTGGACTTGATTCATCATGGGTATATACAAGTTCAACCAACTCAATATTTACAGGTTTATCTCATGGAAAATATAGTTTTGAAGTTCAATCTCAAAATTCTGAAGGTATTTGGGGCGATTCCGCAAGTTTTTCTATAAACATTAATCCACCATTCTGGAAAAAGATATGGTTTATTATCTTAATGGCCACTTCATTCTCATCATTACTTTTTTTAGTGTATTTAGTTCGTATTAGAATCATTAGAAAGCGTAACCAGATAGAGAATAGTATAAACATATATAAGCAGCAATCGCTCCGTCAGCAAATGAATCCCCACTTTATTTTTAATACTCTTAATTCAATTCAACTCTACATTCTTGAAAAGGATAATATTAGTTCTCATAAGTACCTTACAAAATTTGCCAAATTAATAAGGATGACCCTCGATAATTCACAGCATCAAAGTACATTGCTTAAGAACGAGATAGAAGCGTTAAAACTTTACCTTGAGTTGGAATCCCTTAGGCTTGAGGGTAAATTCCAGTATTCAATTGAAATTGAGGATAATGATTTACTTTACAAGGAAATTCCCACACTGCTTATTCAACCCTTTGTCGAAAATTCAATTTGGCATGGAATAATGCTAAAGCATGATCAGGAGGGGTGGGTTAAGATAACCATAAAGAACCAAAAAGAGATTATTAAATGCATAATTGAAGATAATGGAATTGGTAGAAAAGCTGCTCAGGAGATAAGGGAAAAGCGTAACGAAGAGCATAAGTCGCTAGGTTATAAAATTACATCTCAAAGGATTGAGCTTCTAAATACAATGTACCTAGATAGGTTCAAAATCGATTATACCGATTTATATTCTCCAGAAGGAAAAGCAATGGGTACACGTGTAGAAATAACTATTCCTTATGTATAAAGAATAAGTAATGTCTTCCGTGCCAACTTAGTTCAATTTCATTTACTCAACAAGGTTTGCAACTTTTTTTTTAAATTTGCAGGGTTTAATAAAACAATAAACATGATAAGAGCCATCTTGGTTGATGATGAAATTGCCGCTTTACGTTCGCTCGGGCTTCTATTGGAAAAGTATTGCCCTGAAGTTGAGGTTTTAGGCACTGCTCGATCAGCAAAAGAGGGACTAGACATGGTTATTAAGTTTAATCCCGATCTTGTTTTCTTAGATATTGAAATGCCTGCTGGCAGCGGTTTCGAATTAATAGAGCAATCGCCTGAACTTGACTTTCAGGTAATATTTGTAACTGCATATAATAAGTATGCTGTTAAGGCTTTTAAGTATAGCGCTGTTGATTATTTGCTTAAACCAGTTGAAATTGATGAGTTGGAAACTGCTGTAAAAAGAGTGTTAGAGCAGAAAAGGCTAAAAATTAACCCAAGAGAAAGGTACTCAATTCTTTTCGAAAATATAAGGGAGGTATTGCCGCGTAAGTTTGTTTTCCCCGAGGGGCATGGTTATAGTTATATTGATTTGAATGAAGTCCTTTTTGTGAATAAAAAAACAGGAAAATATTCTTTTTTTCTACTGAATGGCACAACAAAAGATTGTCCAAATGTAAATATTAATATTGAAGAGATTTTGATTGAAAGGGGTTTTCATCCTATAAGTTCAACCTGTATGGTTAATTTAAATACTGTTCAAAAAGTTGACAAAGCAGGGAAGGGAAAGGTAATATTGGAGAATGGCTACTCTTTGCCATTGGATGAGGTTAAAAAAGAAGATTTTATAGATAAACTACTCTGGTTTAGCCAAAATAAAAAGAAATAAACCTAAATATTTAACCATTTTGGGGAGAATACTTGCACTTGACATAGGAAGGAAAAGAACGGGTATTGCAATTACAGATTCGCTTAAGTTAATTGCCAATGGAGTAGCAACCATTTCTACAGGAGAAGTAATCAAATATCTTATAAATTACCCAAATTTAAAAGAAGTGGAATTATTTGTTGTTGGTATGCCCCGACAAATGAACAATGAGCCATCTGAAGCTGTTAAATATGTTGAACCAGTTATAAACAGGTTAAAAAAAGTTTACCCTGACATTCCAATTCATCTTGTTGATGAACGGTTTACATCAAAAATAGCACATCAAGCTATGCTAAATGGAGGATTAAAAAAGAAGGATAGGCAAAATAAGGCGTTGGTTGATACGATTAGTGCAACAATAATACTTCAATCGTACTTAGAAGGTTTGGATTTTGAAAAATTACATAACAAATGATTAAGCCAGTATACGTATATGGATCACCTGTTTTAAGAAAGGTGAGCACCGAAATAGCATCCGATCATCCAAAGCTCAAAGAGCTTATTGCGGACATGTTCGAAACCATGAGCAATTCCGATGGTATTGGTCTTGCTGCTCCACAGATTGGTATACCCATTCGTCTTTTTGTGATTGATGCCTCACCTTTAGAAGAGGATCACCCTGAGTTGAAAGATTTTAAAAGGGTATTTATTAACCCAAAAATTGTTGAGCGTTCCGAAAATCAGGTTCTCTATAACGAGGGTTGTTTAAGCATTCCAAACCTAAGGGAGGATGTGGATCGCCCCGATTCAATCACTATTCAATATGTTGATGAGAACTTCAATGAGCATGAAGATTATTTTGATGGAATTGCTGCCAGAGTAATTCAGCATGAGTACGATCATCTGGAGGGAATACTTTTTACCGATAGGGTTTCACCCATTAGAAGGCAACTTCTTAAGAGTAAACTCAACGCCATTACAAAGGGTAAATTTAGTGCATCCTATAAGGTAAAACTAGCGTAATGTATTAGTTCAAAATCCCCTTTCCTTCTCTTACCACAACTGGTTCAAATTCAGTACAATCGATTACAGTAGAGGGTATGTTATCTCCGAATCCCCCATCAACCACTATATCAACTAATTCGGCATATTTCTCGTAAATTAATTCAGGATCTGTGGTGTATTGAAGCATTTCATCTTCGTCTTTAACCGAAGTAGTAAGAATAGGATTGCCTAATATCTTCACAATTTCAATGGGAATAGGATTGGCAGGTATTCGAATACCAACCGTTTTACGTTTGCTTATGAAATAATCAGGAACTCTGTTTAATCCTGGCAGAATAAATGTAAAGGGTCCGGGAAGGTTTCGCTTAAGTAATCGAAAAGTACTGTTATCAACCCTTGCAAAATCTGAAATATGGCTTAGATCACTACAGATAAATGAGAAATTTGCATCCTTAGGTTTTATCCCTTTCATTTTAATTATGCGTTCTACTGCTCTAGGCTTGGTTATATCGCAGCCTATCCCATACACAGTATCGGTGGGGTAAATAACAATACCTCCTTCACGTAAGGTATTAACCACAAGCTCAATTTGCTTTGGATTGGGGTTCTCTGGGTAGATCTTTACAAGCATTAGTAGCGGTTTTCAAACCAAAATCCATAATGGAGACTAACCATTTACCTTTTTGTAATCCTCCAAAAATTTTGCAAGCCCTATGTCGGTAAGTGGATGTTTTAGTAATCCAAGAATTGCGTTTAAGGGACATGTTGCTACATCTGCACCTGCTTCCATGCATTGAATGATATGCATGGTATGACGAATTGAAGCGGCTAAAACCTGTGTGCCATAATCGTAGTAGCTGTAAATATCAACAATTTGACGGATTAGCTCGACCCCATCGGTGGAAATATCATCGAGTCTTCCAATGAAAGGCGAAACGTATGTTGCACCAGCTTTGGCAGCCAAAAGAGCTTGTCCTATTGAAAATACAAGGGTGCAGTTGGTACGTATACCTGTATCTGTGAAGTGTTTAATGGCTTTTATACCATCCTTAGTGCAGGGAACCTTTACAACGATTTGTGGATGAAGGTTAGCGAGTTCCTTTCCCTCCCGAATCATCCCATCATAGTCAGTTGCGATTACCTCAGCCGAGATATCACCACCCTTAACAATATTGCATATATCAATGTAATGCTGTTTGATGTTGGCTTCGCCCTTAATCCCCTCCTTTGCCATAAGCGAAGGATTTGTGGTTACTCCATCAAGTACTCCGAGGTCGTTAGCTTCACGTATCTGTTCAAGATTTGCTGTATCAATAAAAAATCTCATGGTGAGTTGTTTTTAGTTTATTAATTGTTGGCAAATATACATTTTTTCAAGTTTAATATTTTTAAGTTATGCTTATCCTGCCACAAAATTATTTTGATATTTTTCCCATTTTTAGTCGACTTAAATAATCTTTGAGGTCACTGGATATTTCCTTTGAGAATATAAGTAATCCCAACAGGTTGGGGAAAGCCATTCCAAGTATCATCATATCCGAAAAATCGATCACAGCACTCAAACTACTTGATGAGCCAATTACTATACAGGAAAGGAATATTAGGTAAAAAACTATTTCTGATGATCTCTTTTTGCCTGTTAGCTTAATAAATCCTTTTTCGAAAAGGTAATTAAATCCCTTAAGTCCATAGTACGACCACGATATCATTGTGGAAAAGGCAAAGAGAAAAATGCAGATAACCAGAATATAAGGGAACCAAGGTAGAATGCTTTCAAAGGCAGCAGCCGTAAGCTGTGTCCCTTCGAGCCCGTTTGGGTTGATATGGAAACCTGTGCAGATTATCACCATGGCTGTCATGGTGCAAACCACAATTGTGTCAACAAATGGCTCAAGCAGGGCCACCAAGCCTTCGCTCACAGGTTCGGTGGTTTTTGCCGCGGCATGTACAATGGGCGATGATCCAATACCCGCTTCGTTAGAAAAGGCTCCACGTTGGAAGCCTATGAAAAGTGCACCAAACAAACCACCGCCTACAGCGTCAAGTCCAAATGCTCCGTTGAAGATCAATCTAAAGACATCAACAATATGGTGAAAATGGACGCCTATTATGTAAAGAGCTGTACCTACATATAGTATTGACATTAAGGGAACTAATTTGCTTGTTACTCTTGCAATTCCCTTAATGCCTCCAATAACTACTAAGCCTACTAAGAAAGCTAGGACTAAACCAAAAACAGCACCAAACCCTTGTGCCTGTGGCACAACATACTGAAATTGAGCGAATGCCTGATTTGCCTGCAGCATATTGCCCCCACCACATGAGCCGCCAATTACCAGTATGGCAAAAAGGGCTGAAAGAAAACTACCAACACCTTTTACACCCCTCTTTTCAAACCCCTTTTTCAGGTAATACATTGGACCTCCAGATATCCTCCCTTCTGCATCAACCTTACGATATTTAACACCCAAAGTGCACTCGGTAAATTTTAACGACATGCCCAGAAAGCCAGCCATTATCATCCAAACAGTAGCTCCTGGCCCACCAATACTTATGGCTATTGCCACACCTGCAATATTTCCTAATCCAACGGTTGCCGATAAAGCTGTTGCTAAAGCCTGAAACGGGCTAACCTCACCTTCCCTTTTTCCAGTTTTATACTTTCCTGAAACCAAAGCTAGTCCGTGTCCAAAGGCACGGATATTAATAAACTTCATGCGAATGGTAAAGAATAAACCACCCAACATAAGCCATATCACTACTATAGGAGCCGAAGCTCCTATGTCAAGTCCAATTGCCTTTATGGGATCCCAGAATAGTACGTGTGACAGGGCATCAACAACTGGCTGAAAAAGATCATTTATTCTTTGGTCGATACCTATCATTGTTATTTACCATTCTTAATGGTTGGAAAATACAATTTTACGAAAAAATAAAACGCAATCAATGAGTTTTTCTCTTAAATCTAATTTGACAATAAAAGTGTAGAGGAGTGAACTATTTTAGAAAATATTATCTTTGAATTAGATAATTGTAAGTAATTATAATAAACTTTTGTGTATACAAATTCGAAGTGAAGATGAAAAAAATAAGTTTTAATTTGGTCCTTAGGAGAATGGTTTTTCTTTTTACCATCATACAGATGATCATTCTATTAGCCTGTAAAACTGAATCTAAAGATTCCTGTAAGCTTGAGGACAATTTTCGATTCTTGGAATACGATATATCCCAACTTCAGCAAGGATATAAAGATGGTACATATACCATTGTAGAGGTTGTTAGTGCATACCTGGAAAGAATAGAGACTATTGATAGAAATGGACCTGCACTTAATTCAATTATTATGATCAACCCCGATGCTCTAATCATTGCTGAAAAATTGGATATTGAGTTAGCCAATGGAATGTGCAGAGGACCCTTGCATGGCATTCCTATTGTGCTAAAGGATAATATTGATACACACGACAAAATGCCAACTACAGCAGGCTCTCGGGCTTTAATGAATTCTTTTCCCCCTAATGATAGCCATGTTGCTAAGCAGCTCAAGGATGCTGGAGCTATTATTATTGGCAAAGCCAATTTAAGCGAGTGGGCCAACTTTAGAGGAGAACTATCCACAAGTGGCTGGAGTGGAGTAGGGGGACAAACTAAAAATCCCTATAATTTAAGCCGTAATCCTTGTGGATCAAGTTCTGGCTCGGCAGTGGCAGTTTCAGCTAACCTTGCAATGCTTGCCATTGGTACCGAAACCAACGGTTCCATTGTTTGCCCATCGCATGCTACTGGTATTGTGGGTTTGAAGCCAACAGTTGGATTGGTAAGCAGATCAGGTGTCATTCCAATTTCATATACTCAGGATTCACCCGGTCCTATGGCAAGAACAGTAAGAGATGCTGCAATCTGTTTAGGAATTATTGTAGGGATAGATGAAGACGATGAAAAAACGCTTGGTAGCGAAGGGAAATTTTACAAAGATTACAATCAGTTTCTTAAAGAAGGTGGATTAAAGGGAAAAAGAATAGGTTTTTTTAAAGCACCCTTAAACATTAATTTTAAGGTTGATACCCTAATGTATCAGACCATTGAACTTTTAAAGAGAGAAGGAGCAACAATTATTGAACTAGATGAGATCTCCAAGGAAAGAACAGGTGCTTTTTCGTTTCAGGTTATGCTTTACGAGTTTAAAGATGGGTTGAACAAGTACTTTAAATCACTTGGGCCAGATGCTCCCATAAAAAACCTTGAAGAGTTAATTGTATTTAACCTGACCGATTCAATAGAATTAATGCATTTCGATCAAAAGTACCTATTGATGGCTCAAGAAAAGGGAGATTTAAACTCTAGCGAATATAGGGAGGCGTTAAAAAGGCTTAAGAAAGGTTCGAGCGAACAGGGTATTGATAGAGTAATGAATGATTATAATCTGGATGCCATTATAGCACCAACAGGAAGCCCTGCTTGGAAAACCGATTTGATTAACGGAGATAGTTTTCAGTTGGGGAGTTCATCACCATCAGCACATGCTGGTTACCCAATTATCACATTGCCTATGGGTTATATTGATGGCTTGCCAGTTGGAGTATCCTTTTTTGGAAAAGCTTGGAGTGAACCTGTTTTACTTGAAATTGCTTACTCATATGAAAAGGTAACCAATCATCGTAAGGCTCCAAAGATCATAGACAGATAAATCTTAACCCAATCCGCCCCAGAAAATGCTGTAGATAAAGATGGCTGCTATAGCTATGGGAGCAATAAATTTTACTATTGTATTGAAAATTGTGAAATAGGCAACTTTTAGTGTTCCATCGTTCGACAATTCTTGCCGTGTTATTTTTTTCCCTGCAAACCAGCCTACAAAAAGTACTATTAACAAACCACCAAGGGGAAGAAGAACGTTAGAAGCTGTGTAATCCAGTATATCAAAGATGCTTTTGTTGAATAGCTTGAAATCTTTCAATGGGCCAAAAGAGAGCGATGCAAAAATTCCAAGTGTAGATATGGCTAGGGTGGCAATAACTGTAGCTTTTTTTCGTGTAATCATAAGCTCTTCCGAGAAAAATGCTACTACCACTTCCAAAAGCGAAATAGTTGAGGTTAAGGCGGCTACAGCCAAAAGTATGAAGAAAAGTGCTCCAAAAAAATCACCCCCAGTCATTTGCTGAAAAATCCCTGGTAATGTAATAAACACAAGGCTTGGACCCGAAGCAGGTTCAATGCCAAAGGCAAATACTGCCGGGAAAATCATAATGCCAGCAAGGATAGCAATTGCGCTATCGGCCAGCGAAACTTCTATAGCAGTTGAAGCCAGATTTTCCTTTTTCCCAAAGTACGACGAATAGGTTATTAATGCTCCCATACCCAAGCTAAGGGAGAAAAAAGCTTGCCCGAGTGCATACAGAAATGTTTTACCGGTTACTTTGGTGAAATCGGGCTTGAATAAAAAGGAAAGCCCTTTGCTACCTCCTTCAAGAGTTACAGAGCGTATGCATAACATAATAATTAAAATCAATAGTAAAGGCATTAGTAGTTTAGTATACTTTTCAATACCCTTTTTTATACCTGCTAGAACTATCAAAGCGGTTAAAACCATAAACACTAATTGCCAGGCAATAGGTCGGAATGGGTGTGAAATAAACGAACTGAAGGTATCAGCCAGCTGATCTGTACTTTGCCCTGTAAAGCGATGGCTAACTGAATGAACAATATACTCTAGAGTCCACCCTGCTACAGCGCTATAAAAAGCCAGGATAAAGAATGCAGCAACTACTCCCATGAAGCCAATCAGATTCCAACGGGTACCAGGTGCAATGATGCTAAATGAACCGTAGGCGTTCTTCTGTCCTCGTCGACCAATGGCAAACTCTGACATCATAACGGGAACACCAATCAGTAGAACAAAGAAAAGGTATATTAGCATAAATGCACCTCCACCATTCTCCCCGGCTACATAGGGAAACTTCCAGATGTTGCCTAAGCCCACAGCCGACCCGGCTGCGGCGGCAATAATTCCAAACTTACTACTAAAACTATCGCGTGGAGATAAACTTTCAGACATGTTGATTTAGAGTCAATTATGTGAATAAAGGGTTGTGAATTTGCATGTTAAATTGCAAAAAAATGTTGTTATCAGCAAGTAATATGCTTTGGAAATAAACAACCCCGATATCGAAAACTAGTATCGGGGTTACTGTAGTAATAATTCACTGGTTATGCCACAGTAATTTCGTTGCTTAGGTAAACGTCCTGTATGGCATTTAAAATTTCAACCCCATCTTTCATTGGTCGTTGAAAAGCTTTACGCCCGCTGATAAGTCCCATACCACCAGCACGCTTATTCACTACGGCCGTGAATATGGCTTCAGCCAAATCGCTAGCACCGCTAGACGCCCCACCGGAATTGATCAACCCGGCTCTTCCATTATAGCAACTAATTACCTGATAACGAGTTAAGTCTATTGGATGATCGCTTGATAGTTGGGTATAAACCTTATCGTGGGTTTTTCCAAAGCTGATGGCCTTAAAACCCCCATTATTTTCAGGTAGTTTCTGTTTGATGATATCTGCTTGCAAGGTAACTCCTAGATGGTTTGCCTGTCCAGTTAAATCAGCAGCAACGTGATAATCTGTGCCATCTTTTTTGAAGTTATTATTGCGTAGGTAGCACCATAAAACGGTTGCCATGCCCAATTCATGAGCGTACTCAAAGGCTTCAGCTACTTCCATTATCTGCCGATTTGACTCTTCGGAACCGAAGTAAATGGTTGCTCCAACAGCAACTGCACCTAAATTCCATGCTTCCTCAACCGATCCAAACATAATTTGATCATACTTATTGGGATAAGTTAGCAACTCGTTATGGTTTAGCTTAACGATGAATGGAATTCGATGGGCATATTTTCTGGAAACAGCAGCTAAAACTCCAAATGTCGAAGCTACAGCATTAGCCCCTCCTTCAATAGCTAGTTTAACAATATTTTCTGGATCAAAGTAGATGGGGTTGGGTGCAAATGAAGCACCAGCTGTATGTTCAATGCCTTGGTCTACAGGAAGGATCGAAAGATAACCTGTCCCTTTCAGCCTTCCATTATTAAACATGCTTTGAAGGCTTCGTAAGACCTTTGGTGAACGGTTTGACTGTGAAACTACCCGTTCAACGAAATCGGGACCTGGCAAATGCAGTTGTTCTTTGGGTAATGTTTGGCTCTTGTGGTCGAGTAAAAACTTTGCCCTTTCGCCTAATTGCTCAACAATTGTATTGTAGTTCATAGTAATAAATTTATTGGTTGATATGCAAAGCTAACCCTTTTAAAAGAGAAAGTCAAGATGTTTAGTAGTATCAATTTGAATTAATCGAAAGATGAAAAAGATTAATTCAATTGATATTATTTTGGTGCTGTTCTATAAAGCACTAATGCAATGATTGCATATACAATACTGGGTATCCAAACAGAAAGAAGAGGAGGTAAATTTCCCCCAACAGCAAACATGGTGGTAAATCGCATGAATAGAATAAAGCTAAAACTAAGAGCTAATCCTAACCCTATATGTAACCCAATACCCCCGCGAACCTTTCTTGATGAAAGGGAAACCCCAATTAGAGTTAGAATAAAGGTGGAAAATGGGTATGCAAAGCGGCTGTATTTTTCAATTAAGTAGAAATCAACAATATCAGATCCCTGTAATCTTTGCTCATCAATAAAATCATTCAGCTCAAACATATTCATAGTTTCCACAATATTTAGCCTTCTTGCAAAGTCCGAGGGAGTTAGATAAAAAGTGGTATCAATTTTTTCACCGTATATCAACTCTTCTTTGCCATTAAGGTAATTTCTAATTTGGTATGTATTAGCAGTCCATTTTTGAATAGTTGTGTCCCATTTTACAAAATCACTGATCATCTTTGATTTTAATTCACCATTTTCGAATTGTTCCATAGCAAACTTATATCCAATTTTTGAATTGGAATTATATGATTGAATGTATACAAATATGCCAGGACGTACTTGGCGATGAATATCCCTATCAGTATTAGATATTGGTTTACGTAGGTAATTGTTTTCAAAATCAATTCTTATTCGATTTGCAGGTGGAATAACAAAACTGGCCAGCAGAAATGAGAAGATTGCTATCATTGATGCTGATATGAAGTATGGGAGCATCATCCTTTTAAAACTCACACCACTACTGAGAATAGCAATGATCTCTGTATTATAAGCCATTTTAGAGGTAATGAAAATAACGGCTATAAAGGTAAATAGTGAGCTGAATAGGTTAGCAAAGTATGGTATGAAGTTCATATAATATTCAAGAACTATTACTTTTATTGGAACTCCTTTCCCAACAAAATCATCCATTTTTTCAGCCATATCGAAAATAACAGCAATACCTACGATTAGAAGAATTGCAAAGAAATAAGTCCCGATGAATTTTCGGATTATGTAGATGTCGATAATTTTTAGGCCAAACTTTCTCATAATCGAACAGAAACCTTTTTAATCATGTGGTTTTTCCATGTTTTAAAACTCCCTTTTTCTATTTGATTTCGTGCTTCTGAAACTAACCATAGGTAAAAGCCCAAATTATGAAGGCTTGCAAGTTGGGGTCCAAGCATCTCTTTTGCAACAAATAGATGCCTAAGGTATGCTTTGGTGAAACGTTTGTCGGCAAAAGTAATGCCCATAGGATCAATTGGATTGAAGTCGTAACTCCACTTCATATTCCTAATGTTAATAATCCCTTCAGATGTAAATAGCATTCCATTTCGCCCATTTCTAGTCGGCATAACACAGTCGAACATGTCAACTCCCCTTTCAATTGCTTCCAAAATATTTTCTGGAGTTCCAACACCCATTAAGTAACGAGGTTTTTCTTTGGGTAGTATCCCGTTTACTAGTTCAACCATTTGGTACATAACCTCTGCAGGTTCACCAACCGATAGACCTCCAATGGCGCATCCATCGCTGTTGATTTTAGCTATATGTTCAGCAGCTTTTTTTCTTAGATCTGAAAATACACAACCTTGAACGATGGGGAATAGCGATTGTTGGTATCCATATAAAGGCATCGTTTCATTGAAACGTTTTATACAGCGATTAAGCCAGTTTTCAGTTAGGTCAAGTGATTTTTTTGCATATTCGTAAGAGGAGTCTCCCGGAGGACATTCGTCAAATGCCATGACTATATCGGCACCAATTATTCGCTGAATATCCATTACACTTTCAGGGCTGAAAAGATGTTTTGACCCATCAATGTGCGATTGAAAATGGGCACCTTCAGGCTTTAATCTTCGATTTTCGGCAAGCGAAAAAACTTGGTATCCACCACTATCAGTAAGTATAGGTCTTTTCCATGACATGAAACTATGTAATCCTCCGGCTGCTTTTAGCACATCTAGACCAGGTCTAAGGTAGAGGTGGTAGGTATTCCCAAGGATTATCTTTGCATCAATATCCTTTTCTAACTCTCTGTGGTTAATTCCTTTTACACTTCCTACAGTACCAACAGGCATAAAGATTGGAGTAGGTATTTCCCCATGATCAGTGATAATAGTTCCACTTCGGGCTGAACTTTCTTGGTCAGTATTGCTTAATACAAATTGCATCTTACAAATTTTCGGGTCAAAGATAGTAGAAATAGTTATCAAAACATTTTAACAGATTTTGCTAATCCCTTGGCAAACCCAAAAATCTTTAATAAAATTGCTAATTATTTTAATATTGCAAATCGTGGATTTTCTTCTTTCTGAAACAACTGATTATGAGTTAGCTTTGTTTATTATATTTTCATTAGCATTCATTATTCAGCTTTTTTACTACATAGTTATTTATGCACGAGTACCTTTTGCTAGATCAAAACCCTTGAACAAGGATTTGGAAAAATTACATCCTGTATCAGTCGTAATATGCACACGAAATGAAGAGGAAAATCTTTCCAATTTTTTACCTTCCATTCTGGAACAAGAATATAATGAATACGAGGTTATTGTAGTTAACGATTGTTCTGAAGATGATACAGACATGCTTCTTCAACGCTTGATGGAGAAGTATAAGCATCTTCGTACAACTACAATTACTCGTGATTCCAAGTTTACTCACGGGAAAAAGCTGGCTTTGACAGTAGGCATAAAAGCAGCCAAGTATAACTGGTTGTTACTAACTGATGCAGATTGCAAACCCGATTCAAATCAATGGCTGACCATGATGGCATCGAATTTTAACGACAACAGCGAATTGGTTCTAGGTTATAGTGGGTATATTCCTTTTAAGGGTTTGCTTAATAGATTTATTCGATTTGATACTTTTTTTATAGCATTGCAATACCTTAGTTTTGCCCTTTTTGGAAAACCCTACATGGGAGTTGGGAGAAACCTTGCCTATCGTAAAGATCTTTTCATTAAAAATAGAGGTTTTGCATCGCATAGCCATATACTATCGGGCGATGATGATCTTTTTGTTCACGAAGTAGCCACTAAAAAGAATACTGTGGTTGAATACAGGCATAATGCTCATACCCGTTCTTTGCCATGCACTTCTTTTGAATGCTGGTTTACCCAAAAAAAACGTCACCTAAAGTCGAGCCCCCATTATAGATTTTCAGCTAAGCTTTGGCTTGCACTTGAACCTTTTTCGAGGATTTGTTTCTGGGGAACTGGCATTGCCATGCTAGCCCTTGAGTTTAAACTCTATCATATTTCTGGTGTTATTGCATTTAGGTTGCTGTTAATGAGTATTATAATAAAAATAGCCATGAATCGCTTGAGCGAAAAGAAAATTTTCCTAACTTCGCTTATCTACGATTTGTTTTCGCCCCTATTTTATTTCGTACTAATGTTAGTTGTTCGCTTTTCACCAAAAAGAGGCAGATGGAAATAAACCAAAATCTCTCTGAAAAGGCTAAAGCCGACCTTATTTTAGTTGATCTAGCCATAAAGGGTGATCAGAGGGCTTATGCAGAACTTTTGGAACGGTATCGCGATGCCATTTACTTTATGCTGCTTAAAATGGTTAACAACAAAAGCGATGCAGAAGATCTAACCATTGAAGCTTTTGGAAAGGCATTCAAAAGCATTCATCAGTATACTCCAAATTTTGCTTTTAGCACCTGGCTATTTAAAATTGCAACCAATAATTGTATTGACTTTATTCGCAAACGAAAGGGAAATCTGATCTCAATAGATCAGACATCAGAGGATGTGGAAGGTGTTACTTCAACCCCTGCTACCAATCTGCAAGCTAGCACCCTTGATCCAGAAGAGCATTTGATAAAGGAGCAGAATATTAAACTTATCCAGACACTGGTTTCTAAGCTAAAACCTCGCTACCGGAATCTAATTGAACTTAGGTATTTTAAAGAGTATTCATACGAGGAGATATCCGAAGAACTCTCTTTACCATTGGGTACAGTAAAGGCACAATTATTTAGAGCAAGAGAGTTGCTATTCAACATTCTAAAGAACAGCCCTCATAATCCATAAGGTATTATTATTTAACGCATTAATCATTGTTGTCAGCCTGCTTTTATTCCATAAAATGATAACTGAAGTTTGAAATGGAAATTATTGAGGAGTACTTTCCTGAGCTAACAGAAATCCAACGCGATCGATTTAAACAGCTTGAACCGATTTACAATGATTGGAACAGTAAAATAAATCTAGTTTCGCGAAAGGATATCGATATGCTAATGCTACATCATGTTTTACATTCGTTATCTATTGCAAAAGTTGTTTCATTTGCAAAAGGGACCAATGTGGTTGATATCGGTACTGGAGGTGGATTTCCGGGAATACCTTTAGCAATACTTTTTCCTTCGGTTAATTTTACCCTGGTTGATTCAATTGGAAAGAAAATAATGGTAGTGCAATCCGTTGCTGAAACTTTAGGTTTGGAGAATGTAGTTGCCATTAAGTCGAGAGCGGAGGAGGTAAAAGAAAAATTCGATTTTGCCATTACACGTGCTGTTGCTCCCATTCCAGACCTTATGCAATGGATTAAGAGAATTGTGAAACCAGGAGGTTATAACCATTTGCCAAACGGATTAATTGCTTTAAAAGGTGGGGATATTATACAGGAGTTAGCATCCTATAGGAAAATTTTAAAAAAATGGAAAATCTCAATTTTTTTTGAGAATGAATACTTTAGAGAGAAATATATTGTGTATATACCCTTATATGAGTAGGATTTTGTTGCTAAGTAATTACCTTTTCTTAACTTAAAAAATTATCAGTTTCTTTGAAAACTCAAAAAACCTAATAACTTTTTTACTTTTTTCTTTTTGACTTTAAAAAAATAAACTACTTTTGCAAGCCTAAAAGTGGGGCGTTATACCGTAAATAAATCTGATAATCAGTAAAAATAGAATAATTAAAGACCACAGCGATGAAAAGAACTTTCCAACCATCGAACAGAAAAAGAAAAAATAAGCATGGCTTCCGTGAGCGTATGTCAACTGCTAATGGGCGTAGAGTTTTAGCTTCTCGCAGAGCTAAAGGACGGAAAAGGCTTACTGTATCTGATGAACCAAGGCATAAGGTGTAATAAAAAAACATATTTATACCTAAAAAAGCTGACCATTGGTCAGCTTTTTTGTTAAGCCTCTTTTTTTAAAAATGGGCATTTTCACAATATTTTAAAATTATTGAGAATAAAAAACGTAAACCTCTTCTTTTTCGACTTTTCTATACTGTGGTCTAACTTATGATATACAATTTTGGACTTGTAAAAATGAATGTAATTTTTTTAAATTATTAAACTGATTATTTATTAAAGCAACGTGATTATATTTGAACTAACAACTTATTTTTAAAAGTTATGAGGATAAAAATAATACTTGTGATAATTTGGGTATTCTGTTACCAATATACTTTCTCTCAGAACATGCAATTTGAGGTGATTCTTAAAGTTGCCGAAGCTGGTTACATGAACTATTTAAATAAGATTCCAATTGGACATGAAACTAAATACGGTTTTAACAGTAGGGAAGAATTTAAGATTGTTGATTTTGGGAAACCTTACAGGATAATTTCACTGAATCCCGATTTCTTTTCCGAATATGAATTATCGAAAGATAATTTACATGACTATTTTTTCTATACCGACGAATGGTGTGTGCCACTATCAATCGAAAACGATTACAGAATTTTAGTAAACGTAAGCAAAATGTATGGTGGATGGCAAACGGTTGGAATAGGTTCGGCTCCACTTGCAAGGGAAATTGGAGAAATGGAAAAACAGATTGGCACAATGGAACAATATGGAATGATCCTTAGAATTTACCAATTGAAGAGTGATTTTATACTTTACTTTCCCGATGATTCCTCTTCAGAATTGTTCGCATATCCCTTAGAATCAGCAAAAATATCTTTAGGGAGGAAAGGTAAAAGCGAAATACCAAATTCTATGATTCAGCTCTTACCTCTGATTAAAAAACAAATAAATAATCATATTGATATGCAACCATGATAAGAAAGAGTATCGTTATTTTTGTCATATTAATAGTATATGCATTTAAACCTAATGAGGTTAAATCGCAGGTATTAGAAGTTCCCGAAATAATACAAGAGTTGGATCAATGGTGCTGGGCAGCTGTATCAAAATGTGTAATGGATTACTATGGTCATGTATATGAGCAATGTGAAATTGCTGAGTATACAAGAAGTGTGGCTACATGGCACAACTTTGGAAGTGTTAACTGCTGCGTAAATCCCAATCAAGGATGCAACTATTGGAATTATAATTGGGGCACTTCTGGAAGCATTACTGATATCCTTAATTATTTTGCCAACATTACCACCCAAAATCTTTCCACCTCTCTTTCGCTTAGTCAAATACAGGCACAAATTAACCTTAATCGGCCCTTCATTATTCGTTGGGGATGGACTCTGGGGGGTGGACATTTTGTGGTTGGACATGGGTGCTCAGGTAATGATATATACTATATGGATCCCTGGTTTAATATTGGGTATAGCATTGCAAATTACGACTGGGTTTTGGGATCTAGTAATCATTCATGGACGCATACTCAAATGCCCACGAGTTCTCCTACTGGATCAAGCTTCTACAATAATTCGGTTAGAATAGATGTATTCCCTAATCCAGCAAGCGACATAGTTAATATCAAAATTCAGGGTATTATTCCCAATAGATACTGGCTAACAGTTTTCAGTATAACCGGGAAACTACTAATGGAAAAGGAAATTCAAATCGATCGAGAAATTTTTCAAGTTGAGCTTAACTTTGTTAATTATTATCCTGGTATTTACATATTAAGACTATATTCTAATGAATATTATTACTATAGTAAGGTCAATAAGCTCTAGTTAGTATTTTTCACCAATCTTTCTATTTGTAAATAATTAATTAATATATTTTTTTAGCAATAGTTGTTCGAGTAGTCTATAATCGTACAAAAGAACAAACAATCTTCATCAGTAATGGAATCATTAAATTCAGAAGGGGTTAGGGATCTGCTCAACAGAGTTCAAGTAAATGGCTCAATTAAGTACATAGTAGAAAAAGTGCTTGCCGATATTCGTATCTCATCTGATGATGCAATTTATCTTTACCAGAAAGCTGAATTGGGCTTACTCGGTTTACTTGCTAACCATGTGAACTATCAAAAGAACAAAGAATACGTTTTCTTCAATAAGAATTTCCATATCGAACCAACCAACGTGTGCGTACATAATTGTACTTTTTGTTCATACCGAAGAAATTTTGGGGAAGAAGGAAGTTGGGAAATGTCGCTTGATGAGATTGGTGATATAGCTAAATCATTTAAAGTGAAAGGTGTTACTGAAGTTCATATTACTGGTGGTGTTCATCCAAAGTGGAGACTTAACTATTATGGACAGATCATCCAAAGGATTAAAAGAGAGGTGCCAACTATTCATGTAAAGGCCTTTTCAGCGGTTGAACTGGATTATATTATACAGAAGGAAAAGTTAAGCATTAAAGAAGGATTGCTTAGGCTTAAAGATTTTGGTTTAGATTCAATACCCGGAGGAGGGGCAGAGATAGCCGATACTGAAATACGAGAGACTATCTGTGGCGATAAATCCTCATGGAAGCGTTGGCTCGAGATTCACGAAACAGCACACAATGTTGGTTTAACATCAAACGCAACTATGCTTTATGGTCACATTGAAAATTATAACCATAGAGTTGATCATATGGAGCAAATTCGCAGACTTCAGGATCGAACAAAAGGCTTCAATTGTTTTATCCCTCTGAAATTTAAAGCAAAGAATAATAAGCTGGCTTATATTGGAGAGGTAAATACCCTGGAGGATCTTAAAAATTTTGCTATAACCAGAATATTTCTAGATAACTTCAATCATATAAAAGCATACTGGCCCATGCTTGGCAAGCAAACAGCTCAACTCGCATTATTTTTTGGAGTTGATGATATTGATGGAACCATTGATGATTCTACAAGGATATATAGCATGGCTGGAGCCGATGATGCTAACCCCACAATGACAGTTGAAGAAATTTGTAAGCTTATCAGAAAAACAGGTAAAATCCCTTTAGAAAGAAACTCCCTATACAACCCAATAAAGATCTATTAATTTCATTACCTGCCTGAGCCTGTCACCCAGATATCTCTCTATGCTAGGATGATAATTTGTTTCAACATGTTTTATTGGAATTAATGTTATTCCCTTTATATTTGTCTTACCCAAAGTTTAAATCAATATTTTAAATTGCTTTTTTCCATTGCAATCGTTATGAACGAAAAGTAAAAAATCACCAAAAAATTGAATAATGAGCATTATAAAAGGTACTAGCAATAAGGTTATTGAAGTTAATCTAACCACTGGTGAGATAAATATTATTAACATTTCCCAAGAGATGCGGAAGATGTACATCGGAAGCAAAGGGCTAGGTATTAAACTTTTATTTGATAGGCTTAAAGTTGGAATCGATCCTTTATCTGAGGATAATATAATAGCTTTTATGCCAGGTGTTTACATGGGAACCGGGGCACCTTGTTCAGGACGCTGGTCAGCAGTTACAAAATCTCCCCTTACTGGTATTATAGTCTCTGCATCCTGCGGGGGACCTTTCGGTATGAGTCTTAAAACATCGGGTTGGGATGGTTTGATATTGAAAGGCAAAGCGGAAGGTAAATCATATATTTACATTAATTCAAAGGGTGTAGAGATAAGGGATGCTTCCAGCCTTTGGGGAAAGAATACGAATGAAACGCAGGATGATCTTAGTAGCCTTGGAGGAGTGCTTGCCATAGGTCCTGCTGGTGAAAATCTGGTTAGATTTGCCAACATTATCTCTGGTCATAGGTTTTTAGGACGTGGTGGCATGGGGGCTGTACTGGGCTCAAAAAACGTGAAAGCCATTGTTGCCCAAGGAAATGAATTCACAATTGAGCCTGCTTTGAAAGCAGCCTTTGATAAGGCAAGAAAATTGGCTATTAAACAGATAAACTCCAATGAGATGACATCGGTGTTTTATCGTGATTATGGTACCACTGCCAATGTAATTCCTTGCAATACCGCTAATATATTTCCGGTAAATAATTTCAGCGATGGAACACATCCAGAGTTTATGGAACTATCGGGTGAAAATTACAGGAAAACATATGATACAAAGTACTACACTTGCAAGCCCTGCACGATTTTATGTGGTCATAAAGGCCATTTTGATGATGATTCCTATGCTGTACCAGAATATGAAACTGTAGGTTTATTGGGTTCCAACCTTGGAATTTTTGATTCGCTTGCTGTGGCTAAACTAGGTAAACTTTGCGGTCAGTTGGGCATGGATACAATCTCAACCGGAAGCACCATTGGATGGGCAATTGAAGCCACTAGCAAGGGACTGATTGAATCTGATTTAGCCTTTGGTAAGCTCGATAGCATAGAAAGAACGATTTTAGAGATTGCTCATAGCAATGGTTTAGGGAAGGATTTAGCTCTTGGAGCAAGAGCTGTTAGCAAAAAATATGGAGGTGAGTCTTTTGCCATACACACCAAAGGTCTTGAGTTAGCAGCCTATGATCCTCGGGGTTCATTTGGGCAAGCACTATCATATTCAGTTGCTAACCGTGGAGGATGCCATCTTAATGCTTATGTAATTGCCCAGGAAATACTTTTCGGACTGCTCAAACCATACAAAACTCTTGGCAAAGCATCCTACGTGAAATTTCTTCAGAACATAAAGGAGATAATCGATTCGTTGCATACATGTGCTTTTACCCAATTTGCATATATGCTTGAACCACCTTTGGTTAAGTATACACCAAAACCCATTCTCGCATTTCTGATGCAGTATATGCACCCGGTTGCCATAATGCTAATTGACTATAGTTTGTACACAAAAATGTGGAGTGCCATCACTGGGGTAAGGATTAGCAATAAGGAACTATTCAAAGCGGGTGAAAGGGTCTATGTACTCGAAAGGTATATGAATACTCGGGAGGGGATTAGTGCAAAGGATGATACATTACCCCAAAAGTTGCTCAAAGAGTTTCGAAAAAGCGATAAACAGCAAAAGCAAATCCCACTGGATAAAATGCTTAACAAGTTTTATGCCCTACGAGGATTTGATAAGAACGGAATACCTACTAGTAATACATTGAAGAAACTTGGGATAGAAGAGAATTAAAGTTAATAACAATTATTTCTCTACCTTGACCTTAAATTGAAACTAATCATTAATCAATGACATTAAAAGATAACAGCTCATTCTTTGCTCAACCAAAGTTCCTTGTAGGTAATCGTGCACTTGAGCATATTCATATTGAACTTGATGGTTTAAACGTTTGCCGACCAATGGTTATAACAAATAAGATTTATGGAAAATCTTATGCAAAGAGGTTTGTCAGATCACTTGCTGATTCCAACATAACAATAGGGGTATTGTTTGATGATGCATTACCCTATGTTAACATACACGAAGTCAAACGACTAAGCGGATTGTATCGTTGGCGGAATTGCGATTCAATTATCGCCTTGGGCGGTGATTCGGTTATGGATATTGCCAAAACCCTTAACCTCGTTCTCAACGAAATTCATGTAAGCGAATCCATGAAGATTCAAATCCCTTTAACTCCATTAATTTATGTAGCCACATCTGATGTAGATGGATTTGAGGTAACCAATTCACTAAATATTGATGGGAAAAGATTTTATTCTGACTATCTGTATCCTGATGTTGTTTGTGTTGATAAAAGGATGGTTACACCGATAGTAAGAATGGATAAACTGGTGTATTCAGCAGTAAACTCACTTGCAATATGCATAGAGGGAGCATCATCAGCTCAGCATAATCCATTTGTAGATGCAATGGTGTTTTCAGCAATTCGGCTCATCGTTGATAATTTGAAAATTGTAATCGCGAATAAAAACAAGAAAAACGCAATTGCTGGATTGATAAACGGTATTGCCATTGCGGGTACCATATCTTCTAATACACAGAATGATTTAGTTAGCATGGTTTCAACAATTATGTCAAAAGAGATTAGGGTTTCACCGGGTATGATATCAGGTGTTCTGCTACCACATTTTTTGCAGGAAAAAATTGATGAAAAGTTGGAGTTTAGGGATGAAATTTTACTGTCTCTTGTTGGAATAAACAAATTTTGCACTGTTGGCAAGGATGAAAAGGCAGGGCGAGCAGTTGACGAGATAAAAAGTTTAATTGTTATTCTATCCAATTATTTTCCGGATAGTCTAAAAGGGCTTAGCGTGCAGGAACACTTGCTTTACAGCATTGCAGTTCGTGTGAGTGAGTTAAGTCAGGGCAGAATTTCACAGCAAAGATGCTTAGATTTTCTTCAAAGGGTTTACTAATAAAATCTTGGAGACTAAAAATATGAGAAAAAACGATTATCCATTGATAAAGCCCGAAAAAAAGAGGTTTAAAAGGATGTATGTTGCATTGCTGCTATTCATATTTGGACGTGCATTTCAGGCAGTTGCCAAGGTTGACCGGGCAGCTAAAAAGGAGTATGCAGATATGCCTTCTGACTTTATGCTCGATCTGTGTGTTGCGCCTAATGGACCACACATGATTGTGGGTAAGAACAAAAAGGGAAAAATTCAATACTATGGATGGAATCCTAAGGGAAAAATGATAACCCTTTCGATGAAAATTAAAAGTTTAGAGGCGGCCATTCTTATGTTTACATTTCAGGAATCATCCTGTACTGCAACAGCCAGGGACAGGTTAATAGTTGAGGGCGATTTACCAGTTGCAAGCGGTGTTTTAAGAATAATGGATTTGTTGGAAGTTTTACTGCTACCAAAATTTATTGCTAGGTTAGGAGTAAAGCGTTATCCCGATAGGTCAAGGATGTCGCTAGGACGAAAATTAAGGAGCAGAGTACTTACCTATTCAAGGGTAGTGATCGGTTAGGTACTAGAATTTTTAGATTGTTAATGATTCAAAAATTAGATTTATGCATATTCCTGGATATTACGAGTTTTGCAGTAGGGTGAAGATAGTGTCAGGACATAACGCTCTTGAATCGATCCCTGAATACCTCAGCCAGCTGAAATCAGATAATCCTATGATAATTACAGATAAAGGAGTTGAAGGTGTGGGATTAATTAATATTGTCACCGAAGCGTTAAATCGAAAAAGTTTAATCACATTTAATGATGTTCCAGCTGATTCAGACTTAAATACAATTTCCGAGATAGCAAGGATTTACCTTGAGAATAAGTGTGATGGGATAATTGCAGTGGGGGGAGGTTCGGTTTTGGATACAGCGAAAGGAGTGAATGTTTTGGTTTCTCTTGGAGGTGATAACCTTATGAGATATGCGGGTGCTGGAAAGGTAAAAAGCAAGTTGAGACCATTTATTGCCATACCAACCACTTCTGGAACCGGATCTGAAATGACACTAGCAGCGGTTATTGCCGATCACAAAAGGAAAGTGAAGTTGGGATTTGTTTCCTATAATTTACTACCTGATATAGCTTTACTCGATTCAAGAATGACTCAAACATTGCCACTACATCTAACCGCTTTAACAGCGATGGATGCTCTCACCCATGCATGTGAAGCATATACTTGTCTGGCAAAAAATCCCATGAGCGATGGAGCAGCTATTACAGCAATTAAGCTCATCAGTGATAATATATTGAAAGCGATTGAAACCCCCGATGATAAGGAAACACGTCTAGATTTGGCTAGCGCTTCGGCCCTAGCAGGAGCAGCATTTTCCAATTCCATGGTAGGAATGGTGCACACCCTTGGGCATGCAACGGGTGGTGTGTGCAATGTACCTCACGGTACCTGCATGAGCATTTTTTTACCCTATGGTTTGGAGTATAATCTCAATAAAACCTCACACTTAACTGCCGAATTGTTATACCCCCTTGCAGGAGAAAATGTTTATTCGTCTACCCCAGCAGGAGATAGAGCAAAAAAAACCATAGAACATATAAGAGACTTAAATCAAAAATTACACGATGCAACAAAGGGTAGGCATGCTCGTTTTCTAAAGGAAATCAAAGATAGGGCAGGTAACTTGATGGTTCCTCATGATAAACTTTCCGAAATTGCCAGAACTGCCATGGGAGATGCATCGCAGTTCTACAATCCTGAGGAGTTGGATTATAACGATTTTATGATGGTTTTGGAGCTTGCATGGGAAGGAAAACCTTTGTTGAAAGGGTAAAAATGGTTTTCTAGTAAAGAAAAAATAGATGTTAACCGAAAATAAGTTTTAATCTTATCAACAAGTGTTAATAACTCTTTTTTTTAGAGAAAAATATCATTTAACATATTCATAGGTAAGAGGATAGACAAATTAACAATTGTTAATAACTTATGTTGAAATACCGTTAATTAAAACGATGAGAAAAAGTTGCAAAAGCATACAGGATAGTTGTACTTTTACTAAACCAGACGAGAGATAAAAGGTTGCTCTGGAAGGTAAGGAGAAAGTAGTTATTACTTAGTTGTAGTTTCAACCCGATCGCACAAACCGTAAGGTTTGCTTACCCAAAGAGCCGAAGTCCAAATCCCAAGGGTTCGCTACAGGAGGAGGTCGGTCAATCAAAAGTCGCCTAGCGTTCTTAGAAAGATTGGGTCGAAAGCAGCAGAAGCAGAAGGAGTTTCGTCTCACGAAGCAGATGCTGAAACCCCCAAACATTCTTCGGAAAAAAGTAAGGGTTTGCCAGAATGAGGATCTACACCACATTAAATTGCTGAACGCTGAAAGAAAGTCGTTCCGCAAGGAAAGGGCACCGGATGAGTTTAGCGGTTTAGGAGTAGAAACAAATTCTTGGTCTTTACACAAACGACACTTCGTCCCATAAGGTTAATCTTCGGATTAATCGAAAGGACAGCCTGAAAACCACTCCTTAGTTGGTTTGGTTGGAAGGCCAAGGGCTGCACAAGTAAGTCTTACGACTTAACAATGCAAGCCAGCCATAATAACTGTAATCTGGCACTAATGGATTCGTAAGTTTCCAGGCGTGAAGGGGAATCATTCGTTAAGAGTGGTTCCCTTACTGCTTTTCTACCTCTCCATTTTTTTTAATATGGGCTTCATAATAGTATTGTTTTTTCTATTTTAGCAGAAAAAAATATTACAATGGGAGCATTTCATGCATACGATATAAGAGGCATTTATAACAAGGATTTCAATAAATATGATGCCTACCGAATAGGTTACCATTTAGTTGGATTATTAAATACCGACAAAGTACTTGTTGGAAGAGATGTGAGAACATCTTCCCCTGAAATTTTTGAATACCTAAGTAATGGTATTACCGATGCTGGAGCTGATGTTTACGATATTGGTTTGGCAACAACACCTATGGTATACTATTCAACGGCTAAATACGGTTTTAAAGCCTCAGTTCAAATCACAGCTTCGCATAACTCTAAGGAGTATAATGGCATGAAGGTTTCGCGCGAGAATGCCCTACCCGTTGGATATGACACTGGCTTAAATGAAATTGAACAAAGAATCAAAGCGAATGCCCCCACCCCAAAATCAACGAAGAAGGGAAGAGTAGTCGATTACAATGTGAGGGAGGAGTATATCACATTCCTTAAAAAGTATGTTGGGGATTACAGCAACTTAAATATTGGTATCGATTGTTCCAATGGCATGGCGGCATTGCTCATTAAAGAGCTTTTGGGCGATACGCCCATGTATATTTACGATGAGCTGGATGGAACCTTTCCAAACCATGAAGCCAATCCTTTGATCCCAGAGAATGTTGTTGATCTACAAAATCTTGTGAAAGTTAATAGTTGTGATCTGGGGATAATCTTTGATGGTGATGCCGACCGTGTGATGTTCGTTGATGAGAATTCCCGTTTCATCTCCCCCGATCTGATGATCGCACTTCTTGGACACTATTTCCTCGAAGAGAAAAACCAGAGAGGACTTGTACTTCAGGATATCAGAACATCCAAGGCGGTTGGTGAGTACCTGAAACCGCTTGGAGGTGAGATGAGAACGTGGCGTGTTGGTCGTGCCTTTGCTGCTTTAAAGTTGAGAGAGATAGATGGTATTTATGGCGGAGAGTTAGCAGGACATTATTACTTTAGAGATTTTTACTACTCCGACTCGGGCCTGCTTGCATGCCTTATTATTCTTGACGTAATAAGTAGCTTTAAAAAGCAAGGTATTTCTCTCTCTCAGCTAATTTCACGAATTGAAACCTATGCAAACTCTGGCGAGATAAACTTCCGCATTGAGAATAAGAAGGGTGCAATGGATGCAGTTCGCGATCACTTTACTGCGACTGAAAACCCCACGGCATCCTTCGATTTTGATGGCTATCGCGTGGAATTTCCCGATTGGTGGTTTAATATTCGCCCATCGAATACCGAACCATATCTTAGATTTATTGCAGAGGCAAAATCATCAGAATTACTCAAGCAAAAAGTGGCAAAGGTTAGAGAAATATTGGAAAATTTTCCTAAATAGATCTAGCACACACAGCTATTTAGCTTCTCGGGCTATTCTTTTGTAGGTTTTTGTTTTTGCAATTGCATTGTACAATTCCTTGTCTTCGTCAACATAGCTAATAACTGATCGATTGATTTCCTTTTTGGGCATTTCAACAAGTACGTATACTTTATACTTTCCCTTTTCTTCGAGTACAGTTTTATTAATTAACTGAGTATTTTGAAGTGTGGCTTCAACTTTTTTCCGAATTATATTAACTCTTTCAATTAGTATTTCGTTTCCCTGAATAATCGAATCGATATGAGATGTTATTGTCACCACGGCCGGTCGCACATTTTCAGCTAAGTTTACGTTGGCATCCATAATAGCTTTGCGCTCTGCAACGTCCGGACTTGATGAGGTTCCAACTCCAACAGCATAAATTTTATCTTTGGACTTTGGCGGGTTGTTAACCCATTTTGGTGTGGTATTTAGCGAATTTTGGCATTGTACCGTCAAAGGCAATAGCAGAATAGAATAAAGCAATATCTTTTTCATGTTATATGTTTTTGTGAATGGTAGAGATTATACATTTTTCATGCCATAAAAACAATAGAGTTATATGACCAGTTGAATTTAAAAAAATGATACAAGTATTGAATCGACTATTCTTATAAACGAATCATGGAATTCCCAAAAACATAGATTTAATAACACATAATAATAAAAAGATGAACCTTATATGACAAGATTTATCTTTGTTTTAGAAAATTTTTAGAAGATTTTTTAAAGAATTTTATTACATTTTTTGGTATTCAGCTACTTCCAACTCTATGCCCTTTTCTTCGCACACATTCTGCACTTTACTTTTTATTTCAATAACCTTAGCATAGGGCAACCAGCCTATTTGTACTTGTTTACGTCTACCAGTTCTTTTAGTAAAAGCAAGGTAGGTTGGACCTAATTTTACTTTTGATAGAGTTTCCCAAATAATTTTATCGGGAACTTTATTAAAGAAACCAAATTGATATTCAAATGCATGATCATCTCCATTGATGAAAAGCTTAGCCCTGTAGCCAACAAAAGCAAAATAGATGAAAAGTATTACATAAACTCCTAAAGCGACAAAAATCCACTCCTTTGGGTCATCTTTACGATAAAAGATCAGAAACGATATGGCCGAAATGGCAATAAAGACTACTGCAAGAATAATAATAAAACGTTTGTAACGGCCACCGCGTTCAGCCATTTGATTAAGGTTGATTGAGAAGGGTTCCATAGTAAGGTTAGGTTAATAATTGGCTTTCCCAAAGTTAAAGTATTTCACGCTTAGATTTCAAAATATTAAAAAAAATAGAGAAAAACTTTTTTGTTTATACAGAAAACCCCGGTATTATCCGGGGTTTGAAAAAGGAAAATTCTAATTTGTTACCATGCAAATAGAGGGAAATCATGCATTAGTTTGTTTACCTTTTCTCTAACACCTTCAATCACTTTTTCATCATCAATATTTGAGATTACCTCGTCGATTAGATCAACAATGATAGGCATATGATTCTCTTTAAGACCTCTAGTGGTAATGGCAGGAGTACCAACACGAATTCCAGAGGTTTGGAAAGGTGACCTTGAATCGAAAGGCACCATATTCTTGTTTATTGTGATATCGGCAAGTACTAAAGTGTTTTCAACTTTTTTTCCTGTGATATCAGGGAATTTTGTTCGAAGATCGATCAGCATGGAGTGATTATCTGTGCCTCCTGAAATTACTTTGTACCCTTTTGCAATGAAAGCCTTTGCCATTTCATCTGCATTTTTTTTAACCTGAATTTGATATTCTTTATATTCAGGCTGCAAGGCTTCACCGAAGGCAACAGCCTTAGATGCAATAACATGCTCAAGTGGTCCACCCTGAATACCGGGGAATACGCTGCTATTCAAAATCTGCGACATTTTTTTGATTTCACCTTTAGGTGTTTTATGACCCCATGGATTTTCGAAATCCTTTCCCATCAAAATAATACCACCCCTTGGTCCCCTAAGGGTCTTATGCGTTGTGGAGGTTACAATATGGGCATATTGAACCGGATTATTTAACAAACCAGCAGCGATAAGCCCTGCGGGATGCGCCATATCGAACATAAAGATGGCTCCTATTTTATCGGCAATTTCCCGCATGCGTTTGTAGTTCCATTCACGTGAGTAGGCCGAAGCACCACCAACAATAAGCTTTGGCTTATGTTCGAGGGCTAAGCGTTCCATCTGATCGTAATCCACGGTTTCGGTATCTTTGCTAACCTCATACGACACAGCATTATACCATATCCCCGACATGTTAACGGGAGATCCATGCGATAGGTGTCCACCATGCGATAGGTCTAACCCAAGAAAAGTATCACCTGGCTGCATTACAGCCATAAAAACAGCCATATTAGCTTGTGCTCCTGAGTGGGGTTGTACGTTGGCATACTCAGCATCGAAAAGTTGTTTTAGCCTATCAATGGCTAGCTGCTCGGTTTGGTCAACTATTTGACATCCGCCATAATAACGTGCCCCGGGATAACCTTCAGCATACTTATTAGTTAAAACAGATCCCATTGCCTCAAGTACTTGAGGGCTAACAAAGTTTTCTGATGCAATCAATTCAATGCCATGCATTTGGCGTTTTTTTTCTTGCTCTATCAGGTCGAATACAATCTTATCTCTTGTCATAATGTTTTTTTTTGCAAAATTATGATTTATGATTGTGTGAAAAAACTATTTAATAGCATACTTACCAAAGATATTTTTCTAAAATTGGCTCAAGGTCAGCCCTGATTATAGGTTTGGTTAAAAAGGCTTTCATACCAGCTTCAATGCATGCACTTTCCCATTGCTGTTGGGCAAAAGCAGTTTGAGCAATAATAACTAAATCAGGGTACTTTGATAACAGTAGTTTTGTAATATCCAATCCGTTAATATCAGGAAGGCGTATATCCAAAAGAACAATGTCTGGTACTGGGTTATTCTCAAAGAATTCAAGGGTTTCTTTACCCGTTTTTGCAAAATGCAGGGTTACTCCACTGATTTTTAGCATTTCTTTATAGAGTGTACGGCTGATGTTATCGTCTTCCACGATTAGAATCGATTTACTCATATAATTTTCCCCGGGTATTTTCATTTTCATTATTTATTACAGTGCAAATATATAAATCATAAGTTAATAAAACCTTTATATGGTTAATTAACACATAATATGTTAGGTGTAAACATATCAATGATTTGAAAAAGGTTAAAGTCTTAATATAAAATTGATTGAATGTTGTTACCGGAAAAATCTTTGCTTATTCCTTTTGATAGTTTTAAGACTTAATAGTTTTTTATTGCTGATAAAAAAAATAAACCTTTTTAAAGTATGTTTTTTAATATAGTATCGAAAAGAACATTAGATAAAATAGGTTTAAAGATATAGCTATTAAAACAGCTATTGATTAGTTTTTGTCGTTCTTCTTCAATTGCAAGGGCAGTTTGAGCAATTAATATAACCTCGGGGTTAAGCACCCTCATTTGTTTGGCTACCTCGTAACCGTTACCAACATGAAATTTGATGTCGAGTAAAACAAGAGCAATTTTAGGATTTGTTTTGAATAGATTAATAGCATCGCATGTAGTATGTGCAACAAGTAGCTCAGTATTTAATGGTCGCAAATGCTCTTGTAATAGCAATGCACTAACATAATCATCATCTACAATCAGGATTGCTTTTTGCTTGAAATATTCTGCTAAACGCTCTACCATTTTTAATCTAAAAAATGAAATGTAAAAATGGTATCTTATTATTTGTGTTTTGTCAAAAAAATAGTTGCTTTTACCCATTGGTTTGGTGTAATTAATCACAATTCTAGGTATATGGTAGCAACCCTTTTTTGTGAATGCGTATAAATATGTAGAATAATAGTTATTTAGAATATAAAGTTGCTTAAAAACTAAAACTACTCATCATGGACAGTGTATCAATAAAACACATACTAAAAAAGAATTGGCTTTTTAACCATTTAATGCCAGATGAGTTGGATGATTTAATGCGAAAATCCACAACGGTAAATTATCGTAAAAGGGAAACAATTGTTAAAAAGGGTGAATTTATTTCGCACCTTATTTTATTATTGAATGGTTTCGTAAAGATTGAAGTTGATGAGGGAGATAAAAATTTCATTTTTGATATTATTCACTCAGTAAACTTTATTGGATTACCTTTGGTTCTTACTTCTGATAAATACGTTTTTTCTGCAGTTTCCATTACTGACACACAGTTGCAGTATATTCCTTTAGAGCTTGTTAAAAAAATGATTGAAACAAACAGTAAGATTGCTTTAAGCGCTATTAGATATGGAAATGAATCTTTTGTAAATCCATTATTTGAGAAGTTAAAAAGTAGTTCGCTTAATAATATTAGGGGAAGATTAGCAAAACTTTTGCTACATTTTTCATTAAATATATTCAATAGCAAGTCGTTTTTACTATTAATAGGACGAAACGAAATAGCTCAGATGATTGGTTTTTCGCGCGAGAATGTTATTCGAACCCTTTCGGAGTTTAATGTAGAGGGCATAATAAAGATTAACGGGAAATCAATTGAAATACTTGACTCTGAAAAACTAAAGGATTTGGCTAGATATAGCTAGAAAGTTTTTTTTTCACTTGTATTATAAGTGAATGATTACTCATCTGAAAACTGAACAAGAACATCACGGTAGGCAGAAAATATTTTGGACTTTGACACAAACCCTAGGTATTTTCCTTTATCCACGACGGGTAAATTCCAAGCTTTGGTTTCTTCAAACTTAAGCATTACACTTTCCATTGATTCGTTAACGGAAATGAACTCGGGTGGTATTGCCATAAGTTCTCTAACGTAGGTAGTTTCGTATTTTTGAGTGTCAAACATTAATTCTCTGATATCATCTAGATGGACTATTCCTAGCAAAATCTCTGATGAATCGACTATTGGGAAAATATTTCGGCGAGATTTACTTATTGCTTGAACAAGTTTTCCAAGCGAATCATCGGGGTGGATTGATATGAAATCATTCTCAACGACATTACCAAGTTTTAAAAGTGTCAATACTGCTTTATCCTTATGATGAGTTATTAGTTCACCTCTTGCAGCCAAACGCTTAGTGTAAATAGAGTGTGGTTCAAAGTACATTATGGTTACATACGCTGCAGTTGAAGTGATCATAAGGGGTATAAAAAGGGCGTAACCTCCAGTAAGTTCAGCAATTAAAAAGATTGCAGTTAATGGAGCGTGCATCACACCAGCCATCATTCCAGCCATACCAACAAGGGTAAAATTACCTTCGTTTAGCCCAGTTTTAAATGTAAGGTTAAGGAATTTTGACATGAAATACCCAGCTACTCCACCCATAAATAGGGTAGGAGCAAAAATTCCACCAATACCCCCAGCACCAGTGGTTGCAGCCATTGCATAAACTTTAAAGAGCAAAAGCAAACCTAATGAAAGAAGAATTATCCAGGCATTCTCACGAAATGGATAGAGTAAACTGTTATTGAGTATGGTTGAAGGCTCTCCGTTTAGAAGTGCTTGTAATGTGTTAAAACCCTCTCCATATAATGGAGGAAAAATAAATATTAATAAACCAAGTATTAATCCACCCCATATAATTTTTTTGTAAGGATTATCAATGGAGGAGAATTTACCCTCTACCCGTAATGTTGTTTTTGTAAAGTAATAGGCAATGAATCCGCAGAAGACACCTAGAAGTATAAAAAAAGGAATTTTGTAAAGTGCAAAAGGTTCAACAATCTCGAAAGCGAAAGTTACATCTCTACCCAATAAGAAATATGATACCGTGGTAGCAGTAACTGCAGAAATTAACAATGGAACAATTGAGGCCATTGTTAGATCGAGCATAAGAACTTCAAGAGTGAATATTAAGCCAGCAAGAGGTGCTTTAAAAATGGAGGCAATGGCACCAGCAGCACCACACCCAAGTAAAAGGGTAATGGTTTTATAGTTTAAACGAAAGGCTTGTCCAATATTTGAACCAATGGCAGCACCAGTAAGCACAATGGGCGCTTCAGCACCCACTGATCCTCCAAATCCAATGGTAATTGTACTTGAAACAATCGAAGAGTATGTGTTGTGGCTTTTTATTTTACTACCTTGTTTAGATATAGAGTAGAGTATTTTTGATACCCCATGCCCAATATTATCCTTAACAAAATACTTTATAAATAGAACAGTTATAATAATTCCAATTACAGGTAGTGCTAAGTAAAGATAACCTAAGGTTCCTTGTTCCAAGACTCTTTGCAGCATGTCGCGAGTAAAATGCACAGTGTTTTTCAATATTACGGCAGCTAAGCCGCTTAGCAAACCTACTAAACAGCTAAGAATCAAAACAAGTCTGTTTTGACCAAGCCTACGTAGTGCGAATAGCCAATAGTTAACGAAACGTGAAAAATTAATTTTCATATATTCTGATAAAGTGAGTGTAAAAGTAACAATCCTTTAGCAAACAAAAGATATTTTTCATTTCAATATTAATGGTTTCACCTTAATTCTACTCAGCCTTCAAATGAGGTTTATTAACATTTAAGTTGAAGATGAATTATGAATAGCAAATTGCTTATTTATAATCAAACTAAATTATAAACTTGCTTTAGGTTTGATTATATTGGAAAGCTAAAGAAATATATTTTTGTAGTCAATTTTCAAGGAGTTAATCATTAAGTTGAAGATGACAAAAACAGTTGACCATATTGGAAGAGTGCAAGAGATTTCAACTACTGATGTGCAAGTTACCATAATAAATAATTCAGCCTGTGCTGATTGTCATGCAAAGGGCGCTTGTGGTATGGCTGATTCAGCTGAAAAAAAAGTTGTTGTGCAAAAGTCTAATCATAATTTCAGCATAGGACAGGAAGTAAAGGTTATTCTTAGACAATCTCTTGGTTTTAAGGCTCTTCTTTTAGGTTACATTATTCCATTTTTCCTTGTGGTTATTTCTCTTATACTTTTTTCTGCCGTTGGAGTTCCTGAAGGGGCAGCTGGATTGATTTCATTATCAATCTTATTGCCTTACTATGTTGGACTGCATTTATTTAGAAATAGAATTTCCAAACATTTTACTTTCGATATTGAATCAGTTTAATAAACCAAGAATAGCATGAGTTATTCAATTATCATTTATACCGTTTTAATGCTGAGCACCTTAGGTGTAGGTGCAGCAGTTATACTTTATTTCGTTGCCCAGAAGTTTAAAGTGTATGAGGATCCTCGAATCGATGCTGTAGAGGCAGTATTGCCAGGTGCAAACTGTTGTGGTTGTGGATATCCTGGCTGTCGAGGATTTGCTGAGGCATTTGTTAAAGCCGATGATATTAGCGAAATGTTTTGTCCACCCGGTGGTAACGATACCTTTGCCGCAGCTGCAAAGGTTGTGGGCAAGGATGCTGTTGCACAGGATCCTATGATTGCAGTAGTACGCTGTTCTGGATCACCAGAGCATAGACCAAAAACCAGCATCTATAATGGTGCCATGTCGTGTAAAGGTGCAACAACACTTTTTAGTGGTGATACAGGTTGTCAGTTTGGTTGCCTTGGTTTAGGAGATTGTGTGGAAGCATGTAAATTCGATGCTATATATATTGATAAGGAAACTGGTCTGCCAGTGATTAGCGATGAAAAATGCACTGCTTGTGGAGCTTGCGTTAAGGCATGTCCAAAGTTTATTATCGAGATGAGAAAAAAAGGACCTAAGAGTAAACGCATTTTCGTATCATGTATCAATAAAGATAAGGGCGGTATTGCCAAGAAGAGTTGCGCTGTTGCATGCATTGGATGTAATAAGTGTGTTAAGGTTTGCCCACATGATGCCATTGTATTGGAGAACTTCTTAGCATACATCGATTACAACAAGTGCAAGCTATGTCGTAAATGCGTTGAGGAATGCCCAACAGGAGCAATTCTCGAAATCAACTTTCCTCCTCGTAAGAAAAAGGAGGAAGTTGAAGTGAAAATAGAAGGTACAGAGTAGAACATTTTGAATAGTGAATATCACCGTCAATGTAAACGGATAGTCGGGCAGGGATTAAAAGTTTTTGATTTATTTGTTCTTAATCTTCATCATTCATTATTCGACATTCAATAAAAGTGAGTATGTTAAAGACTTTTCCTAAAGGTGGGGTTCATCCCCCAGAAAACAAGTTCTCGGCAAGCAAACCCATTGAGGTGTTGCCATTGCCCGAACGGGTTGTAATACCAATTTCGCAGCATATTGGTGCACCATCATCTCCCGTTGTCGCCAAGGGCGACAAGGTAAAGGTGGGTCAATTAATTGCCAAAAGCAGCGGTTTTGTTTCAGCGAATATTCATTCTTCTGTTTCGGGAACTGTGGAATCGCTTGATCCAGTTTTGGACTCATCGGGGTATAAAAAACCAGCAATAACCATTGTCGTTGAGGGCGATGATTGGCTACCTGAGATTGATAAAACCACTGATTTAAGAAAAGAGTTCACGCTGTCCGCCGAGGAGATTATCGCTAAGATAAACGAAGCGGGGATTGTTGGACTGGGTGGTGCAACTTTCCCATCGCATGTAAAACTTTCGATTCCCAAGGGGAAGAAGGCAGATGTCTTAATCATAAACGGTGTAGAGTGTGAACCATATCTAACATCAGACCACAGGCTTATGCTTGAAAGAGCAGAAGATCTTATGGTTGGGATCATGTTGCTGAAAAAGGCTTTAGGTGTTGAAAAAGCTTTGATAGGTATTGAGAATAATAAGCCAGATGCGATAGCTCATCTAAAGAATGTAGCAAAAAGTTATGTGGGGATTGAAGTTCATGCTCTTAAGGTAAAGTATCCTCAGGGAGGTGAAAAACAGCTTATTAAGTCACTCATCAATCGCGAAGTTCCTTCGGGTGGTCTACCTATTGACGTTGGCACTGTTGTTCACAATGTGGGAACTACCTTAGCCGTATATGAGGCGGTGCAGAAAAATAAGCCACTCATTGAGAGAGTGGTTACTATTACTGGTAAAAATATCAAGAATGCTGGTAATTACATGGTTCGAATAGGTACACCAATCTCCAAATTGATTGAAGTTGCAGGAGGATTACCAGAAAATACGGGTAAAGTTGTAAATGGAGGACCTATGATGGGAAAAGCCTTAAACAGCATCGATGCTCCTGTAACCAAGGGCACATCAGGGGTGATTTTGTTTCCTGAAAAGGAATCACTTCGAGGAACACCCCAACCTGCTTGTATTCGTTGTGGTAAATGTATTCAAGTATGTGCCATGGGATTGGAACCGTTCTTGCTTAGCAGGCTTTCTCAACGCAAGATGTTCGAAAGGTTAGAAATGGAAAGGGTTATAGACTGCATGGAGTGTGGTTCCTGTAGCTATGTATGTCCTGCAAAACTTCCATTGCTTGACTACATTAGATTGGGTAAAGCAGAAGTTTTTGCCATTATTAGAGCGAGAAAAAATTAAGAAAGTTCATGTTATAAAAAGTATTGATGATATAATCACTGAAATAATGAGTAAATTATTAGTTGTATCAGCATCACCACATGTTCATAGCGGAGAATCAACCCCTAGGTTAATGTACAACGTGGTATTGGCACTTATTCCTGCCCTTGCAGTAACATTATTCTATTTTGGCTTAGGGGCTCTGATCATTACTTCCATATCTATTGTTTCGTGTTTGTTTTTCGAGTTGCTGATCCAGAAATTTTTGCTTAAAGTTAAACCTACAATATCCGATGGATCGGCACTGGTAACTGGATTAATTTTAGCATTTAATCTGCCCAGCAACCTCCCCTGGTGGATTGTAGTAATTGGGGCATTGGTTGCCATTGGGGTTGGTAAGATGAGCTTTGGTGGGTTGGGCAGAAACCCTTTTAATCCGGCACTAGTTGGACGAGTTTTTTTACTGATATCCTTCCCGGTTCAGATGACCAGATGGCCTTTGCCCATCGAGTCTCGTATGTCATATATCGATGCCGTTACAGGAGCAACACCCCTTGCCATTGTTAAGGAGGGGTTAAGCAAAGGTGAATTGATGAGCAATATTACCGATCAAATACCAAGTCATATGCAGCTATTTATGGGTGCTATGGGTGGTTCGCTTGGCGAAATAGCCGCATTTGCACTGCTCATTGGCTTTGTTTGGATGCTCCTTACAAGAGTTATTACTTGGCATATTCCTGTATCAATATTTGCAACCATTGGCTTATTTACTGGAGTTCTTTGGTTAATCAATCCCGAAGCCAACGCCGATCCTATTTTCCATTTGCTAACGGGTGGCGTAATGTTGGGTGCAATTTTTATGGCAACCGATTATGTAACATCCCCAATGCATCCAAAGGGGATGTGGATTTTTGGAATTGGTATAGGACTTATTACGGTTATAATACGAGTTTGGGGTGCATACCCCGAGGGCATTTCGTTTGCCATTCTTATTATGAATGCTTTTGTCCCGTTAATAAATAGATACATGAAACCCAAACGATTTGGAGAAGTTAGTAAATGATTAATGTTTATAACGAAAACGGCCAAAAAAATGATAAGTAAGGAAATATTAATAATTAGTAATTCAAAAATAATTATTGTTCATCATGGCTAAGGAATCGAATTTTAAGAATATGACCCTAACGCTATTAACGGTCACACTTTTATCGTCGGCATGTTTAGGTTTTGTGTATAGCTTTACCAAAGGACCTATTGATGATGCCCAAAATGAGAAGATTAACAAAGCCCTGAGTAAGGTTCTCCCTGAGTTTGACAATAGACCTTCGTCAAAGAAATTTACCCGTGAAGTGGATGGAGGAATTCTGACATTTTATCCTGCTACCAAGGGTGGCGAACAAGTTGGAACTGCCATACAAACCTTTACCAAGAATGGTTTTAGCGGACAAATAGACTTAATGGTTGGGTTTCTATCCGATGGAACAATACATGGGATAGAGGTTATTGCTCATAAGGAAACACCCGGACTTGGAGATAAGATGGAAAGTGGTAAATCACAATTTAGCGTTCAATTTCAGGGTAAAAATCCTCAGGATTTTAAGCTTGCTGTTGAGAAGGATGGGGGACAGGTTGAGGCAATTACTGCATCAACCATTAGTTCAAGAGCTTATTGCGATGCCGTACAAAGGGCATACGATGCTTTTATTAAGGAAGGAGGTGAAAAATGAATCAGGTAACAAATTTTACTAAGGGTTTTGTAAAGGAGAACCCAGTTTTCGTTCTCCTTTTGGGTATGTGCCCTGCATTGGGTACAACCACAAGTGCACTCAATGGTTTGGGCATGGGTCTTGCCACAACGTTTGTACTTGTTATGGCTAACTTGGTAATATCACTCGTTAAAAATCAAATCCCAGCCAAAGTTAGAATTCCATCGTTTATTGTGGTTATTGCCTCTTTTGTTACAATGGTTGATTTGAGCATGGCAGGATTTCTTCCTGCTCTTCATGAGCAGTTAGGGCTATTTATCCCTCTAATTGTGGTAAATTGTCTTGTGCTGGGTCGTGCCGAAGCCTTTGCCTCCAAAAACAATGTGGGCTCTTCCGTAATAGATGGAATAGGCATGGGGTTGGGTTTTGCCTTTGGTCTAACCCTTTTGGGTGCAGTTCGTGAGGTATTGGGAAGTGGAAAAGTATTTGGTATGCAAATATTCTCCGATACCTATGCAATGCTGGTATTTGTTTTAGCCCCTGGTGCTTTCATTGCTTTAGGATATCTAATAGCAATTATGAATAGGTTTGCAAAAAAGAACTAAAAATACTATAACATCATGGAATATATTTTAATTATTATATCGGCCATTTTTGTCAACAATATTGTACTGGCAAAATTTCTTGGAATTTGCCCTTTTCTTGGAGTTTCTAGTAAGGTAGAAACCTCTTTGGGAATGGCGGGTGCTGTTACTTTTGTAATTACTATAGCCACAATTGCAACCTATCTTATCATGCACTTCATACTTAAGCCATTGGGAATAGGTTATATGCAAACTGTAGCTTACATCTTAGTAATAGCAGCACTTGTGCAAATGGTCGAAATTATTCTTAAAAAGGTTAGTCCTTCGCTTTACCAAGCATTAGGTGTTTTCCTCCCTCTTATAACTACAAACTGTGCCATTCTGGGAGTAGCTATACTGGTAATTCAGAACGATTATAACTTACTGGAAAGTGTTGTTTTTGCTGTTGCCAATGCCATAGGATTTGCGTTGGCACTTGTTGTTTTTGCAGGCATTCGCGAATCGCTCGATTTGGTTGATCTACCCAAGGGCATGAAAGGTGCTCCCATTGCATTGGTGGTTGCGGGTATCCTTGCCCTTGCATTTATGGGATTTGCAGGAATCGTTTAGAAGTTATAATTAAATTTAAGAGCCCGCCTAAATTATGGCGGGTTTTTTTTATTTTTATTTTTACACAATTTGTATGACACAGATAACGTTTTTATTTTTATTCTCTTTTTTCATAACCCTAAAACCCTAAAAGCAAAATGAAAAATTTTAAGTTGTTAATGCTGATACTATTCGCATTCCTTGTATCATGTACAAGCGATAAGTATAAGGTAACGGTAATTAAGGATGCAAATGGTTACAGCTACGAATTGGTGGCCAACGATTTATCCAACACCAGAATCTATACCCTAGATAATGGACTTAAGGTTTACCTTTCACATAATCCCAACGAGCCACGAATTATGGGGCTTATTGGTGTTAGGGCTGGCTCCACCAGCGATCCTGTGGAAACCACAGGTCTGGCTCACTACTTTGAGCATATCATGTTTAAGGGAACAAGTTCCTATGGAACAATTGATTGGGAAAAAGAAAAGCCCTTGCTCGATTCCATTTCAAACCTATTTGAGATTTATCGCGAGGAGAAGGATGAAGCCAAGCGTAAGGATATCTACAAAAAAATCGACAAGTTCTCCATTGAGGCTTCAAAGTATGCCATTCCCAATGAGTACGATAAGATGCTCACCGAAATGGGGGCACGCTACACCAATGCATTCACCTCCTACGACAGAACAGCCTACATGAATGATATTCCTGCAAATGAGCTAAGACGCTGGCTTGCTGTTGAGTATAATCGTTTTGGAGAGGTGGCATTGCGACTTTTCCATACTGAGCTAGAAACCGTGTACGAAGAGTTCAACATGTACCAGGATCGCGACTGGTCTAGGGCATACAACGCTTTACAAAAAGGAATTTTCCCCAAAGGACCACTGGGTCGTGATGTAATCGGATATCCCGAACACCTAAAAAATCCTTCAATGGTGAATATCATGAAGTTCAAGGAAACATGGTATGTTCCCAACAACATGGTGATTTGTTTAGCTGGCGATATTGATATGGAAGAGGCCATTAAGATGGTTGACGAAACCTTTGGTAGGATGGAGGCCAAAACTCTCCCCGAAATCGAAAAAGTAGTTGAAGATTCCATAACTGAAGCCCTTGAAGTTGAGGTTTTTGGTCCAGATGCTGAGAATCTGATGATGGCGTACCGTTTGGATAGCGATAAACCCGAGGATAAGAGAATGCTCTACATGATGGCCAGAATCCTTTACAACAATACAGCAGGTTTGATAGATATCAACCTCGTTCAGGAGCAGGAGGTACTGGATGCTTACGCATATTCGAACACCTACAAGGATTATGGTGTGATGAACTTCTCGGTTACGCCCAAGAATGATCAAACCCTGGAACAGGCCAAGGAGCTTGTGCTTGGCGAAATACAGAAACTGAAAAACGGAGAATTTCCAGATTGGATGCCAACAGCCATAGCCAATCAGCAGCGCCTTTCGATGCTTCGGAGCTTTCAGAATAATTGGAGGGTATTCAGTTTCCTCGATGCATTTGTAATGAACCGAAGCTGGAAAGATGTGCTTTCCTATTCCGATGAGCTGGAAAAGATCAAGAAGGAAGAGATTGTGGCATACGCCAATAAGTTCTTTGGTAATAACTATGTTGCTGTATATAAGCGTACAGGTGAGGCCAAAGATTTGGTAAAAGTTCCAAAACCTCCGCTAACACCAGTTACCATCAACAGAACCGATCAGAGTGAGTTCTACACCGAGTGGCGCGAAATTCCTCGCGATACAGTTCTTCCTGTTTTTGTTGATTACGATAAGGCAATTCAAGCCTCTTCGCTTCGCGATGGGGTTGATTTAAGCTACATCAAGAACGAGCGAAACGAGTTTTTTACTCACTACTACATCATTGATGCCGGAAAGAACCATAATCTGAAAACGCCTTTGGCAATAAACTATCTACCATACATTGGAACGAAGAATAGATCGGCGCTTGAACTACGCCAAGAACTTTTCCGCTATGGATTAAACACTTACGTTTGGAGTGGCGATGATCGTTCGTGGGTTTACATTTCGGGGCTTAATCGGAACTACAAAAAGGGATTGGAGCTAATGGAGGAGATTATCACCCAATCGGAGCCTGATATGGAGGCCTATACAAAATACGCCGAACGTGTAATCAAGGAAAGAAATGATGCCAAGCTCAATCAGGATAATATCCTTTGGGATGGACTTTGGAATTGGGCCAAGTATGGAGCAAAATCGCCCTTTAACGATGTGCTAACTAACGAAGAGATACGTGGTATCAATCCTGAGGAACTCACAGAATTGGTGAAAACTCATTTTACCTACCCTCATAGAGTTTTCTATTTTGGTCCCAGCTCAATGGATGAAGTGAAGCAAGAGGTTCAGAACCTTCACAAGCTACCCGAAACGCTTGCTCAGCTACCCGAGGAAAGAAACTATCCTGAGTTAGACACCAAGGGCAAACAAGTTTTTATGGCCGATTACGACATGTCGCAGGTGAGTATTATGCTTTTGGGCAAGGGCGAAAAATTTAACAAGGACATATATATCAACGCTCGGCTTTTCAATCAGTACTTTGGCAATTCCATGTCGTCCATTGTTTTCCAGGAAATTCGAGAATCTCAGGGCATGGCTTACTCGGCCTGGATGGGCTATAACACTCCATCTAAACCCGATAGATCATTCTACCTTATGGGATTTATTGGTACTCAAACCGACAAGCTCGAAATGGCAACTACATCGATGGAACGATTGCTCACCAACATGATTGAGAACGACAAGTCGTTTGAGGTTTCCAGAAAAGCAATTCTGAATACCATTGCCTCAGAGAGGATTATGAATGAACAGATATTTTTCCAATGGCTTCGTAATCAGGATATGGGATTCAACTACGATGTGAGAAGGGATTTTTATACTGCAGCCGAAAATGCGAATATGGACGAGTTACGGAATTTTTTCAATACCTACATAAAGGGAAAACCATACAACTACCTCATTGTTGGCAATACCAAATCGCTGGACAATAAGATGCTGAACCGATTGGGTGATGTTAAAAAGGTTTCGCTAGATGAACTCTTTGGTTATTAATGATTTATTAGAATTTGATATAAAACCCATCCCTGTATTTCGTGAATAGGGGTGGGTTTTTTATGTATTGACTATAGTCTAATCCCTAAAATCACCACATCATCAACCTGCTCATATTCACCTTTCCACTGGTTGTACTTATTGAGAAGTACCTCTTTTTGTTGAGTTAAGGGGAGTGGGGCGATCTCGGAGAAAAGAACTTTTAAATTCTTGGTCATAAACTTTTTACCATCGGCTCCGCCGAACTGATCCTGAAAACCGTCGGAGCAAAGGTAAAGCATATCGCCTACGTTGATGTTTGTTTCATAAAGCGTAAAGGATGAGTCCATCCTTTGGTGAATGGCTATGGGCATCTTATCGGCTTTATATTCAATTAACTCACCTTTGTTAACGAAGTAAAGGCTGTTATACGCCCCAGCGTATTGAATAGTAGATTTTTCCCTATCGATTACGCATAGTGAAATATCCATTCCATCCTTAGATTTGCTTTCAGCACCTTTTTGCTTTAAGCTGCGGATTACCTCTAACCTCAGGTTATCAAGTATTTCATTAGCCTTAACGATGTTGCGTTTATTGATAATTTCTTCGAGAAGAGAAATACCAAGCATGCTCATCAGGGCACCGGGAACACCATGTCCGGTACAGTCGGCGGCTGCGATAATGGTTTTGCCTTGGTTTTGTGTGAACCAATAAAAATCGCCGCTTACTATATCCTTGGGCAAGTATAGGATGAAACTATTTTGGGCAAGCCAAGGTATCTCCTCGGGTTGCGGGAGTATTGCTTGCTGAATGTACTGAGCATAATTTATGCTACTAGTAATCTCGCGGTTTTTCTCATCAATTTCATGGTATGCTGCTTTAAGCTCAACATTTCTAAGCCTGAAAATTTCCTTCTCTTTCTCTGATTTTTCAATAGCATGGGATATCTCGATGTTTTGTAAACGGTTCTTCGCCTCCTCATTTAAAACCGTTTCTTTCACTTTTTGATATTGCTTATAGGTCTCGAAAGCTTTGGTAGGATTATTTAGGGTTTCGTAAAGCGTTGAGAGAGCAAGGTAGATATCGGCAATTAGGGCGTTGGCCTGAAGTTCCTCAGCCATTTGCAATGCTTTTAAAAGCGTTCCTTCAGCTTTTTCTTTCTTGCCTTGCTGGCTATAAATACGACCCATGCCCATTTCGCACTGGAGAGCGCAGCGCTTGTCGCTATCTATCAATCCCTTCTGATAATACTCCAGAGCTTCCTTATAGACTCTCATTTCCTCGTAGGTGCTGGCTATGCCAAGCATTGTCCAAGGAATTGCCGTTAGCAGGTTGTTGTTTTTCCTTATCTCAAGACTTTTTAGGTAGTATTCAATGGCATTGTCAAAATCTCCTGTAAGCCGACATATCATCCCCAAGCGGTTAAGGGTTGATGCCAAGCCGGCAAAATCGTTAAGGTCTTTACGAATATCTCTGGCAATACGATAATGCTCAAGGGCTTTATCAAAGTTGCATAGACGCGAGTAAATCAAGCCCAAAACGCTGGCAGCTTCAGCCTCCTCTTCCCTTTCGTTTCTTTCCTGTGCGTGCTTAATTGCCCTTAGGGCAATGGAAAGTCCCTTCTCGTAATCGCCAATGCTCTCGAAAAGACTTGCCTGAAGGTTGAGTGTCCATACATACCCTATTTCCTCCCTGTTCTCGTAAAAGAATTCTAAAACTTGTCCAACCAACTCATAAGCATCTTTATTCTTCGATTGAAGAAAGCACGCCATCGCCATATTAAGTTGAGCGTAGGCTATTCCCCTTTCATATTTTACCTTTTTGGCTTCTTTCTCAAGCTGCTGGGCATTGCTAAAGTTTTCGGCAGGTTTACTGTATCGATTTTGCCAGAGAGTTTGGTTTAGCTGGTCGATATGCTCTTGTGGTTTCATGGCAAAGGCTTGAGGGTTAATATCAAGTAAAGTTAACCAATTGATGTGTAATACTAATAAAAGATTTAGGGGTTTTATTGATTTTGTAGTGTTTATTTGTAAATTTGGTAAAACAAACTCGTTGCTCATGAGTATTCAACCATCTGAGAAAACATCAGTTAAAACTCCATTGTATAGAAAAGTTTTATGGGTATCTTTACCTGTACTTATTTTGATAACGATTTTATTGGTATCCCGTGGAATGTGGCCTTTGGATTTAATTTTTGGAATGGCTACTCTTTTATCGTTAGTGATTTTAATGTTAACATCCACCAAGTATTATAATTGGACTCTCCCATTTCTCGGAATATTCTTTATTGGACTTGTTTTTAAGGCTATGCGATTCCCTGGTGCAGGTACGATGATTTCTTTATCAGCGATGATGGTTTTCTCTAATCTTCTCTTCTTTTCAATCAAATCCTTTTTTGTGCTAAGGCATAACATGTTTCTAAAATGGTTCAGCTTCTTTACTGGTATTGCGCTGGCGCTTTTTATGTACATCTTTATGAGCAAGATTCAGTTCTGGCCACTATTTATGCCCTTTTGGATACTGAAGCATTCTATTAATTTTATGCTTATAATCATTGCTCTATTGCTGGTATTTAAACTTCCCAGTTTAAACTTCTCTGCCTGGGGTTCTTTAGATAGAAAAGTTTTTTACAGGTTAATTTTGCTACCCTTAGTAATCATTTTTTCATTCAGTATTACTATTTACATTTACCCAAATTTCTTTGATGCATTTTTTAACAGAGACTGGGCTAACAACCCCTGGGGAGTTCGAGCAGTTGAACTCTTCGATTTAGAGGGTATTATTTTACGATTTGGTAAATAGAGTCAGCCGAAATGAAATGATGGTTAATCATTTTTCCATCTAAATTATACATTCTAGCACCATCCATACTAAAAAATGGTTTTTCCCCTTGTGTTTCATAAAGAAGATAATTTCCAAAATCTTCCTCCCACATCTCAATATCTAAAAGATAGGTTCTATTCTCTGTTGAGTATGCCGAGTACCTTAAGGGTTCTGTAAACGTTAGATTTTGGTATTCTTCAATTCCCTGCGTTTTTAAGGGTGAATAATACCTATAGATATAATCAGCTACATAAGAATACGAAACTTCAGAATTGTTGTGCCAATATTTTTTGAGGCAAAGCACCAGATCATCACTCAAAAGATCAGCGTAACAGTATCTATTTATTGTGTTATACCTTGTTATAAGTACGTTGTTGATATCTCCAATTACTATTGAATAATCATTTGAAACAGTGATTATGCACATTTCATTACTCGAAAAATTTACGCTCCAAATAGTATCCTTATGCCAATTGATGGTGTTGTAAGGTGAGTAAAGGTTTCTCACCTTATTGAAGTACCAGATTCTAACAGTTGTATCATACGATGCCGAAGCAATAAACCTGTTGTTTTTTGAAATGGCCAAGGCGTTTACCTGCGCTTTGTGTCCGCTAAGAGTTTGAAGAGTATTGCCATGCGTATCAATTATTTCAATATCGCTATTATTACAAATTACCAAAAGATTGCTGCTTGTAAATCCAAAAGCTTGCTTTGGATTCAACTCCGTAAAGTAGGTTTCTTTGGAGTAAAGGTTTTGGCCGTCAGTTGAATATACTGTAACCACGCCATCTACATTCATCAGAGCAATAAAACGTTCATCATCAGATATTTTTCCAGTTAGAATATTAATTTTTCCGTGTTTAAATTGATGTTTTATTCTTCCCGAATTTTCCCAAATAATTATAAGGTTTGCAGTATATCCAAAGATATTATCGTTAAGGTTAGTGCATTCGGCATAAATAATTTGCTCTGGGGCAGGCTCGAAATTTCTTGTATAGATTTTGCTAATACTATCGAGTTTCTCATTTCCAGTCTGGTTTTCCAAAAGCTCATTGAATGCCTTAATAAGCGCTTCGCGCGAATTTGCCCGTTTGTTTTTTTCATGTGCCATACGAGCTGCTGTAATTCTTTTCTCTATATCCTTATACTGAGTTATTGATTGGTACGAAAGCTTTATGGAATCATTAATCAGGCGGGTTTCGAAAACTAGTTTTCCTATGGCTAAAATTATGATTATTAGCGCCACCGCCGATAAAAACGTTAACCGCTTAACCGTTCTATTTTTAACCCTAATATGCTCCCTACTCATATCTACAAAATCCTTTAACTCTTTGCTAAGCTTTAGCTGGTTTTCTCGGTTACCTATGTAGGCAATGTCATCGGTTGAGAGAAAAATTTGACGGGTTTTATAGTTGAGCAATGAATTTTCGATGAACTGCCGAACCTCGAGCAGCTCCATTTCGTCTGCTGATATCTTCTCGAATATTTTTGCCGCCAAACTATCGTGACGCAGCTCGTATCGTCCTTCATCGTCCTCGCCTCGTAGGATACGAAGGTTTACGAAGTCAACTATATAATTTCTTATCTGCTCCGCTTTTGCATCAGGATTAAACACCTGCACCGATTCCGTTGCCTCTTCAACGCTCAGCTGCTTTTTGGTTCCTTTTGCGGATACGAATGATTTTAAAATAGCATTGGCTAAATCTGGTTTATCCATTTTGGCAACCTGCTCATTGAGGAAATTGCCCAAAAGGTCTTTTACATCTCCGATTTGGTTAAGAATCTCAAGTGTAAACGTCATCCTATGTTTGCAACAAAATATTATTTTCGTTTGGAGTAAACAGACAAGACGAAGGGTAAGGCCAAAGTTAAAGTCCGTCATTGGTCTTCAAAGACAGTTCGCAATGGTAACTTCTTACCCT